>Ga0307989_1000070_pt1 | contig 80130 bp, 79 predicted proteins | sample EllFjometagen185_FD_203164 | JGI IMG/M metagenome (GOLD analysis project Ga0307989, IMG submission 203164) | Marine microbial communities from Ellis Fjord, Antarctic Ocean - #185 | ecosystem: Environmental > Aquatic > Marine > Unclassified | place: Southern Ocean | collected 2014-10-08 | reverse complement strand
AAGCACGAAGTGCGACGCGGAAATATTGTCATTGCGAGCTTTCGAAGAAAGCGCGGCAATCTCATGCAACACTTGTGTCATTGCGAGCTTTCGAAGAAAGCGCGGCAATCTCATGCAACACTTGTGTCATTGCGAGAAGCACGAAGTGCGACGCGGAAATATTGTCATTGCGAGCTTTCGAAGAAAGCGCGGCAATCTCATGCAACACTTGTGTCATTGCGAGAAGCACGAAGTGCGACGCGGCAATCCCCCGCAACACATTGTGTCATTGCGAGGAGCGCAGCGACGCGGCAATCTCATGCAACACTTGTGTCATTGCGAGAAGCACGAAGTGCGACGCGGCAATCTCATGCAACACTTGTGTCATTGCGAGGCTTTCTTTGAAAGCCGTGGCAACCTCCCACAAAATATCGTGAACTCTCAGCACTTGGATCGCCATGTCGGCTTAGCCTACTCGCGATGACAATATTATAAGAATAAAGCCATGCATATATCTTTCCCCTAGTTTCCAATCGAAAACCATTAAAAGAGCTAAAATTATTTACTATTTCATTGAACCTTTTTAGAAAAATCACAACGCACTCAAATAATATATTTAATAAAGCTTTCTTCAGATTTGAAAAAAGGAGATTAAAAACTTAAAATATATTATAGAATAAACGCATTTTATTTGAGATTTTTGATAAATTTACACCTACAGAATAACATAAAAAAAGAAATGTCAACTTAGTTATTTTAAAATTTATTAAAAAAATTAACAACCAACTTGTTGTTTTTCTTCTTCTTCTTTGCGTTCCAATAAATTTGCACTACAAGCAGTCATTATTCCGCCAGCTCTTTTCCTTTCTTCAGAAGTCAAAAAAAAGGATGTTTGTCTCCCCACTGAGGTTTTGCAAGTGTTGCTTTTGAGTCTTTAAACTTTTGTTCCAACTCACCTGCTTTTGATTTATTGGAAGAACAAAACTCTACAATATCTTCTGACATTTTTCCTACTCCTTTATTAACATTAGAAGAATCATATCACAAACACACAAATGTGTCAACATCAAAACACGATGAATTTATTACTTTTTATAGCATTGTATAAGATTTAGTTTAGAAAAACAAAAACCTAAGCTTCCGCTGCTTCGGTATCCTCAGTATCCTTTGCTGCCTCTGCTGCTTTTGCAAACAACATATTACGAATAGCATTTACTCTACCTAAATTGCTACTAGTAGCATTTGTCCTATGAGCTGCAGTACTTTTTTGCTCTGTATGCAATTTTAAACTCATAAATTTAGATGGATAAGTTTTACTGTGAAAATCAAGTTCCAACACTTTCTTATCTTGTGTTGTAGCTTGTGACCTCGGATGAGATTTTGAAGAAGTAGTCATATACCTCGAAATATTATTAAATTAATACAATCTAAATTGTGCATCACAAAACACACTAATCAAGTACTTTTTCTTATTTTAAAAAAATATTTTTTTGACCTTGACTTTTACATAGAATTTAACACAATTAAAAATCCGTGTACCTAAAGATTTCCCCAAAATAACTTGAATTTTATTATGCCAAAAAATGCTTTAAATATAACTAGAGAAAAAAACTTCTCAGAATGGTATCAAGAAGTAATTTCACGCGCAGAACTTGCTGACAATTCAGTTGTTCGAGGTTGTATGGTTATACGTCCATATGGTTATTCAATTTGGGAAAATATCAGAAATACTTTAGATAAACAAATAAAAAATCTTGGTGTTCAAAACGCTTATTTCCCACTCTTAATACCTTTAGAATTCCTAGAAAAAGAAGCAGAACATATTGATGGTTTTGCAAAAGAATGTGCTGTAGTTACACACCATAGATTAAAACAAACAGACAAGGGTTTAGAACCTGATGGAAAACTTGAAAAACCATATATCATTCGCCCTACTTCTGAAACAATTATTGGTGAAAGCTTTTCAAACTGGATAAATTCTTACAGAGACCTTCCAATGAAAATCAATCAATGGGCAAATGTAGTGCGCTGGGAAATGCGTCCTCGTTTATTTTTAAGAACGAGTGAATTTTTATGGCAAGAAGGTCATAATGTTTTTGCAACACAAGAAGAAGCAAAAGAAGATGCTCAAAAAATGCTAAATGTTTACAAAGATTTAATGGAAAATTTATTAGCTATATCAGGAATTCCAGGACAAAAAACAGAAGACGAAAAATTTCCGGGAGCAGATTCTACTTATACAATTGAATCAATGATGCAAGATGGAAAAGCATTACAATCCTGCACTTCCCACGATTTAGGACAACATTTTACAAAAGCTTCAAATATCAAATTTACTGATGCTGATACAAAAGAACAATTCGCTTATAGTAACTCTTGGGGAATCACAACTCGTTTAATTGGTTCTTTAATAATGAGCCACAGCGATGACGACGGCCTTGTATTACCTCCTTATGTTGCACCATATAAAGTTGTTATAATTCCAGTAATTCATGATGAATCACAAAAATCAGATATTCTAAAATATTGCCAAGATATCAAAAATAGAATTGGAGATAATGTTTACATTGATGATTCTTACAAAAAAACTCCTGATAAAAAATGGGATTGGGTGAGAAAGGGTGCTCCAATTATAATGGAAATTGGAAAAAGAGAACTAGAAGAAGAAAAGGTTTATTATATGATTCGTTATCTTGGACAAGATGGTAAAAAATCAGAATCTCTAAATGAATTCGTTTCCAATTACAAAGATTTATTAAAAAGCATTCACAACAAAATGCTTGAAAAAAATAAAAAACACTTAGAACAAAGCATTAAAACAGCTGAAACCTTAATGGAAATAGAAAATATCTTCAAAAAACAAACATGCTTTATTTCAATTCCAGCAAAATTCTGGAATAATAAACACTTGGAAGATATAATGGAAAAATATAAAGTATCATATAGATGCTATCCGTTTGATGATAAAGAGAGATTAATTATTGCCAAAAGCTATTAAAAAAAAGTCATTGCGAGGAGCGCAACAACGCGGCAATCCTATGCAACACATTGTGTCATTGCGAGGAGCGCAGCAACGCGGCAATCCTATGCAACACATTGTGTCATTGCGAGGAGTACGAAGTGCGACGCGGCAATCTAGATCACCACGAAATGCTATTCGCATTTCTCGTGATGACCGCCTTCCTGAGAAGGCTTTGTTTTTTAAATCTAGTTTAAAAAACATTTTTTTAACAAGTTAAAAAAATTATGACAGAAGAAATAAAAATAGAAAAACCAAATTTATTCAACGTAGAAGCAGAGCAAATAGTTCTTGGAACTGTTTTGCTTAACAATGAATATTTAGGAAAAATAACAGAAATCCTAAAAACAGAATATTTCTACGAACCATCTCATCAAAAAATATATGAACATATTTTACACACGACTCAAAGAGCAAACATAGTTGCTGACAGCGTGACATTAAAATACTTTTTTGATAATGATGAAACGCTTAAGTCAATTGGTGGTTCAAACTACTTATCAATCCTACTCAATGCAGGAGCTGGTATTGTTGATATAGTTGATTACGCAAAAATCATTCATGATTTAGCAGTAAAAAGAAGTTTAGTATTTATAGGCGAAGAAGTTGTAACCACAGCATACAAAGAAAATATAACATCTGCAAACGAACAAATTGAACAAGCTGAGACTAAATTGTTCCAACTAAGCAGTCAAGATCAACATAACTCAGGATTTACAAACATCGTTAATCCGATGGCTGAAACAATTCACAAAGCCAAAATAGCAATGGAAAGAGACAGTAATCTCAGTGGAACTGCAACAAACTTTATTGATTTAGACAGATTATTAGGTGGACTTCAGGAATCAGATCTAGTTATTTTAGCCGGTCGTCCTTCTATGGGTAAATCAGCTTTAGCAATAAACATGGCACAAAATATTGCTAAAAACTTTCAAGATGAACACAAAAATAATCCAGATAAACCAAAGAAATCAGTTGGCTTCTTTTCATTAGAAATGTCAGCAGATCAAATCGCAGCAAGAATGTTAGCAATAGAAACAGGGATTAATTCAAATAAATTCAGAACAGGTGAAATAGCAAAAGACAAGTTCAATGATATTGTAACAGCAGCAGATGAAGTTTCAAAATTACCTTTATTCATAGATGATACACCAGCTCTTTCAATTTCAGCTATTAGAACCAGGACAAGAAGAATGATAAGACAGCATAATCTTGGAGTAATGATTATTGATTATTTACAATTATCAAAAGGTGTTACAAAACATGCAGAACAAAATCGTGTTCAAGAGATTAGTGAAATCACACAAGGCTTAAAAGCAATAGCAAAAGAATTTAACATTCCTGTTTTAGCTTTAGCACAATTATCTCGTGCAGTAGAGCAAAGAGAAAACAAAAAACCACAATTATCAGATTTAAGAGAATCAGGAAGTATCGAACAAGATGCAGATATTGTAATGTTTATTTACAGAGAAGTTTATTATGAAGAAAGAAAGAAACCAGCAGACGGAACCCCAGCTCTAGAAATTTGGATGAAAAACATGGAACAATTAAAAAACAAAGCTGAAATAATAATCGCAAAACACAGAAATGGTCCAATCGGACAAGTAGTTCTTCATTATGAAGTCAATACCCAAAAATTCACTGACGACGCTGGATATATCAAACAGGAATAAAACTTCGTTTTATTCTTGCTTTGCAGGAAGGGATTTGCAATCCCTTCCTAACGTTTCAACATAAAAACTAACTATGCCCTACCTCTTTCCACTCCTGAAGGAGTTGAAAGAATATCATCAATTCCCAAAAAAGAAGCAGCAGCCGCAGCTGAACTAACTGCATGAGAAGGATCTACAATAGCAGAAACATCACTAGTTGTACGAGAAGGAGGACCTGCAGCAGCCGCTGCAGCTGCACTAATTGTACAAGGAGAAGGATCTGCAACTCTTACCACAAGCCTTTCAGCACTTACTAAAGATAACCCTGGAGGCAATAATAACAATCCAATCGCCTCTCCTAAAAGTCTAAGATTTCGCCCTCTATCTCTATCAACTTCTTCACCAACACTAACATCCACACCCAATCGTCGAGACATACTCATAATTCTATCTTCAATTGGAGGTGTTGCGCCGCCATCACCTTTTATATATTTATGGTTTCTATCTTCAAGTACACTATTTAAAACCAAACCAGCTCTCATTCCAACTGTAGCAAAATTTTTTACCTCTTTAGCTGTCAATTGTAATTCATGTTCTTTTTCAAGAGCAAGTTCACAATATTGTGTTACTCTGTCTAAACAAACATATTCAAAACTCCGATTCCATAGCCCCTCATTTTTATCCATTAAATTATAAAAAGATTCAATTGATTCAGAACAATCTTTTTTAGTGGGTTCTATTTTTCCCTTTTGCATATTCACTAATTTTTTCTGATAACAATTTCTCACTAATAATGGAAACATATCTCCAACATGATTAAAAGGAGAACTTGCTATTTTAGCTTCTGCTTGTGCAAGATCTTCTGACATTATTGCACGAGGTGTAGCATTGACTTCTATTGCTAATTCTACCAATTCTGCAAGTTGTCCACTGGTTCTCTCAGCACTTATAGGTGACTCTTCTGCAAAGTAACTTCTTACTTGAGATTCTTCTTTATGTTCTTTTAAAAAACTTAATTTTCCTTCCTCCTGAGGTATTCTCGCACCCCATACATCCAAAAAAAACACACAAACACCGAGATCATTTTTCGCTTTTTTAATATCTTCACCATCTGGAACAATATGATCATAAAGATTATGAAAAAGAGCAACAGATCTTGTAAAATTTCTATCTTTTGTTTCTTGAGACATCTCTTTACCTTCTGCATCTTTAGGTAAAACATTCGCACTAATTAAATGATTACCATAAACACTCGCTACATATAAAAACGTTTCTTTTTGTTCTAAAGTTTCTAAAGTTTCTAAACAAGTACCAGCATATCCTGGATCAGTAGTTAAAAGTTCTAAATCAACCCCTGTTTCTTTACTAAACTGCCCAAAAGTTTTTGCTTGTTGTTTAATAACATCCGGATTATTTTGATCTCTTTTAAAAAGTATATCTCTTGTATTAAGATCTTTTTTTCTGTTCCGTACAGCTGATAACCACTCCGCTAGATCACCACTATTACTAAAAATTGTATCTTCTTCTACTGCCGATGCCGCCATAACAAATTCCCATTATTAATTAAAAAAATTGATTATCTTTTTCAAATACGATAATCTCTATAACTATAAAAGCATTATACACAAAATAATAACAATTACAACAATCGAAAGTAACAAAATGCAAAAACCACAAGCAGTTCGAGGAACAAGAGATTTATTTGGAGACGATATTTTAAAATTCAATTTAGTTGTTGATACAGCTAGAAAAGTATCTGAAAAATATGGCTTTAAACAATTTGAAACTCCAATTTTTGAATTTTCAGATGTATTTGAAAAAAACCTTGGAGAAACATCAGACATAATTGAAAAAGAAGTTTATAAATTTAAAGATCGCGGGGATAATTATTTAACTCTTCGTCCTGAATTCACCGCAGGAATTGTTCGTGCATTTCTAAATAATGGCCCAATGCAACAACAACTTCCTCAAAAACTATTTTCATACGGTCCTGTTTTTCGTTATGATAGACCACAAAAAGGACGTTACAGACAATTTTATCAAATCAATTGTGAATGTATTGGATCTTCAGAATCTTATGCTGATGTAGAAACAATAAAAATTGCTTATGACATTTTAAAAGACATTGGTTTAAAAGACATTACTCTAGAAATCAATTCTTTAGGTTGTCCAATTAGTATGAAAAAATTTGAAAAAGCTTTAATCGAATATTTAAACAAATACAAAGATCAATTATCAGAAGACAGTAAAAAACGTTTAGAAAAAAATCCTCTTCGTATTTTAGACAGCAAAGACGAAACAGATAAAAAAATAGTTGCTAATGCACCAATAATTTCAGAATTTTATACCAAAGAAGCAAAAGAATTTTTTGATCAAGTCTTACAAGGTTTAAAAACAATTGAAATTAAATACAAAATCAACCCTTTAATTGTAAGAGGTTTAGATTATTACACTTCAACAGTTTTTGAATTCACAACTAATGATTTAGGAGCACAAAATGCTGTTTTAGGTGGTGGTCGTTATGATGACTTCGTAGAACAAATGGGTGGAAAACCAACTCCTGCAATTGGGTTTGGTGGTGGAATTGATAGAATGATGCTTTTAACAAGTCAAAAAGTTCAACAAACTCGAGCAATAGCAATTGTCCCAATTTCTGATAATGAAAATGAATTTGCTTTAAAACTTGCAAACGAATTAAGAGAGAAAAATCTTTGTATAGAATTTTTATATTCTGGAAAAATAAAAAAGAAATTAGACAAAGCAAATTTCCTAAACGCAAAATATGCAATTATAATTGGTGAAGATGAGATCAAAACTGGAGAATTAACTGTTAAAGATTTAGATAAAGGTGAGAACAAAAAAGTAGTTAAAGATAAATTAATACAATACATCTCACAGTCATAGTCTTATAGAGGCGGACGTTAACAATGTCCGCCCTTTTTTTATTCACGGCAACAAACACCCTTGAACAAAAACAATTAAACCACTAAAGTAAATTCAAAATAATAAAAAATGCAAAAAGTATTTAAAGATTATCCCTATCTTTTGCCATCAATAATACTAACTACTTTATTACTCGTCAGTAACTTAATAACAATTACGCATTATTATAACAACTTTGATTATCTAGCTTTAGACAATCCATTTCATTATATAATCATAACACTTTTTCTATACATACCAGTTCTATATTTAACATCATTTAATAAAACAGTATTTATTGTTGTAAATAGTCTTTATGTTTTTATATCTCTAGCTTTGAGTTATATATTTTTTCGACATAATTTAGTAATAAACTTCTTTACAATAGATTTAATGTTAGAAGCAGATAAAACTCTGATAAAATATTTTATTAATTTTTATGATATCCTCGTTATTCTGCTCTTTATCTTTTTAACAACATTTCCTTTTTTCTTTTTATCAAAAACAAAAAGACAAAGAATTAACAATACTAGACTAACCTTAAAACGCTTTGGAACAGATTGTCTATGTATTATATTTGGAATAATTTGTTTAGGTTCTATTATAAATTTTTATTTTACTTTTGATTCAATAGCTTTGATAACAGTAATTTTATTAGAACTAAAGTTATTATACTTAGCTCAAAAACAACCTAAAAAAGTACAACATTATTTTAAAGTTTTCTTTATCGGTTTTTGTATAGCAAAAATTTCTTTACAATTTTTAATTACAACATTCGAAAACAAAACCCAATTTATTTCACCCTTTAATTTTATAAAAACTCTATACATAAATTCATATGAAAAAAGTATTCAATTAAAAGAACTTCCAGGTAATTTTAACTATGATAATAAAGAGCCTTTGAAATTTATAATAATAATCGGAGAATCAGCAAGAAGTGATCACTTTTCTCTAAATGGTTATCATAGAAACACAAATCCAAAGCTTTCTAAAATTAAAAACCTAGTTAGCTTTCCCAACACACTATCCTGTGGAGCTAGTACAAGGGTTTCTATCCCCTGTCTTTTGACTAGAAAAGAAACAGGAGATTTGTGGAGAAATAAAACATTTAATATTAAAAGTATAAAAGACATTAGAGAAAAATCTTTTGTGGGTGTTTTTAATAAACTTAAATTCGAAACATCTTGGTTTTCACATCATAATTTTAACAGATTTGAAAGAACACATACATTATCTTCAGAAAGCAAATATCTCTTTACTATCAACAAACAAAAAACAAATGGAGACGATATTAAGGTGATTGAATCTTTTAATAAATTCTTAAAACTAAATTATAACAAAAATATCTTAGCCATTTTACACACTATGGGTAGTCACAATATATTTCGATACAAAAACTATCCAAATTCTTTCTGCAAATTCACAGAAAATTGTAAAAAAGACAAAAACAAAATTAATCGCTACGACAATACAATTCTTTATACCGATTTTATAATATCAAAAGCAGTTGAATCCTTAAAAGATCAAAACGCAATCTTATTATACATCGGAGATCATGGAGAAATATTTTCAAACAAATATGCTGTTCATGAAAATTATATTTGCGATTCAGAAAACAATTGTCAATTTCTCAAGGAGCAACATATGGTGCCAATGATCTGGTGGGCATCAAACAAATTCTTAACAAATCCTCAAAACAAACAACGCTTCGAAAAATTAAAAGAAAAGAAAAATTTAAAACTCACACAAGACGTAATTTTTCATTCTGTCTTAGGTTGTACAGGAATCAAATCAAAAATAATAAAAAAGTCACTTAACCTTTGTGAATAAGATTTACTTGAAACTTCTCAATATTGTTACTATATTATAAAAGAATGGATTCCCACCTTCACGGGAATTAATAATATTATGTCATTGCAAGAAGCGAAGCGACGCAGCAATCTAGATTGCTTTCTCATTTCATTTTTTACAATGATAATGAAAGAAATTAATAGATTGCCACGAAATGCTATTCACATTTCTCGCAATGACACGCGCTTTTGTTAAGCGCTTCATTTTTCAAGTCTAACTTGAAAAACATTTTTTAAACAATTTTAAAAAAAATATGCTTAAAATACTAGCAACAAAACTTTTTGGTTCAGCTAACGATAGACTCATAAAATCTTATAAAAAAATCGTAGAAATAATAAATACTTTAGAGCCAACCTACATCAAAATGAGTGATGAAAATTTAAAATCTCAAACTCAAATTTTTAAAGACAGATTAGCAGCAGGAGAAACACTAGATGACATTTTACCTAATGCATTTGCAGTTATAAGAGAAACGGCAAAAAGAACTTTAGGCGAAAGACATTTTGACGTGCAATTGCTTGGTGGAATTGTTTTACACAATGGCATGATTACTGAAATGAAAACAGGTGAAGGAAAGACTCTTGTTTCGACATTGCCAGTTTATTTAAACGCTTTAACAGAAAAAGGTGTTCATGTTGTAACAGTGAATGATTATTTAGCAAAAAGAGATGCAGAATGGATGGGTACAGTTTATACATTTTTAGGTTTAACAGTTGACTGCATAACTCATGAATTAGATGACGAACAAAGAAAACAGGCTTATAACTGTGATGTAACTTATGGAACAAATAATGAATTTGGATTTGATTATTTAAGAGACAACATGAAATACTCAATTGAACATATGGCTCAAAGAGATTTCAATTATGCAATTATTGACGAGGTTGATTCTATTTTAATTGACGAAGCAAGAACACCCTTGATTATTTCAGGAGCTACTGATGATAATTCACAACTATACCACGAAATTGACAAAATAATTCCTTATTTAAAAGAAACAGATTATAAAATAGAAGAAAAAGATAAAACAGTATTTTTAACAGAAGAAGGAACTGAAAGAATAGAAAAACTTTTAAAAGAAAGAAAGACAATAGAAAAAAATGATAGCCTTTATGATATTCAACATGTTGAACTTGTTCATCATGTAAACCAAGCTTTACGAGCTCATAAATTATTTACAAATGAAGTTGATTACCTCATTAGAGATGACCAAGTTTTAATTGTAGATGAATTCACTGGCCGTGTAATGGAAGGACGTCGTTTTTCTGAAGGATTACACTCGGCATTAGAAGCAAAAGAAAAAGTAAAAATTCAAAATGAAAATCAAACTCTAGCTTCGATTACATTTCAAAACTATTTTAGAATGTATCCAAAATTAGCTGGTATGACTGGTACAGCGATGACAGAAGCTGCTGAATTTGAACATATTTATAAACTTAAACCTGTAGAGATTCCAACAAATGAACCAATTGCAAGAAAAGATGATAACGATGAAATATATAAAACAGTTTTAGAAAAATATGATGCAATTGTAAAACAAATCGAAGCATGTGTTAAAAAACAACAACCAGTTTTAGTTGGAACAGTAAGTATTGAAAATTCAGAACTACTTTCTAATTTACTCAAAAAAAGAAAGATTCCTCATCAAATCCTTAATGCAAAACATCACGAAAAAGAAGCTCATATCATTGCTCAAGCAGGATCACCTGGTACAGTAACAATTGCTACAAACATGGCTGGTAGAGGTACTGATATCAAATTAGGTGGAAACCCTGATTTTATAATTGAAGATATTTTACAAGACATAACAGATGAAAAAAAGAGAAAAGAACAAACACAAAAAATTACTGAAAAAGTTAAAAAAGATAAACAAATAGTTTTAAAGGCTCATGGACTTTACATTTTAGGAACCGAAAGACACGAAAGTAGAAGAATAGATAATCAATTAAGAGGTCGTTCTGGTAGACAAGGAGATCCTGGTAATTCTAAATTCTTCTTATCTTTAGAAGATGATTTAATGAGAATTTTTGGTTCAGATAAATTACAAGGAATGCTCGGTAAGCTTGGAATGAAAAAAGGAGAAGCAATTATACATCCATGGATTAGTAAAGCCTTAGAAAAAGCACAACAAAAAGTTGAAAATCATCATTATGAAACTCGTAAAACCTTACTAAAATATGATGATATAATAAACGAACAAAGAAAAATTATTTACGAACAAAGAAAAGATCTAATAAAAGGTAATGATCTTTCCTCAGAAATTGAATATTTAATAAAAGAAAAAAATACTGAATTAGTTAATAGATATTCAACAAACGATAAATCTTACACAAAAGAAGAGGAAAATCATTTTGATATTTTAGATCAAGAAATAGAAAGAATTTATGGATTAGATCTACATTTAAAAAACTTTACTGAGCAAAACGGTATAGCGCAAGAAGAAATTCTTAATAAAATAAATTCTGAAACAACAAATCTATTCAAAGAAAAAGAGGATTTATATGGAGATGAAATAATGAGAGTAGTAGAAAAGAGAATTTTCCTAATGACTTTAGATAGATTGTGGAAAGATCATTTATGTTCGTTAGACAAGTTAAGAAAAGGAATTGGCCTACGCGCTTATGGACAAAAAGATCCTTTAAATGAATATAAAAAAGATTCATTTAAATTATTTGAAAATCTTTTATATGGAATCAATGAACAAGTTATAAAATTAATTGCTCATGTAAAAATCAATTCAGAAGAAGATGATACAAAATCATTACAAATAGAAGAAAAGAAAAATAATAAAACCAAAGAATCCAGAACTGATTTTATCAATACAATGCAAACAAGAAAAAGAAAGCAGGAACAAGCAACGCAAACAGTAGTTGTTCAAAAAGTTGATCCAAGTAACAGAGATCCACAAACCCCTGAAACTTGGGGCAAAGTTTCAAGAAACGAACCCTGCCCTTGTGATTCTGGAAAAAAATACAAACAGTGTTGTGGGAAAATTTTGTAAAAATTTTCATCCTTAACCGCAGGTTAAGGATTGAGCGTTCGAGTAAAGGCGTCTAGACGCCTGACGCAGGACGCGCATTGTCATTGCGAGAATTGCGAAGCAATTCGTGGCAATCTCATTCAACATAACTTATTCTTTCATATTTCTAACATTGTCATTGCGAGAATTGCAAAGCAATTCGTGACAATACTGTCATTGTAAAGAGCACTTTGCACGACGCGGAACCCACTGCAATCGCTTGTCTTACGCTATTGTATTATCGACTCAGCTGCAGCATAGCTTAACTCTGCAACAGAACCAGAAAACACAGTAATTAATATTGAAAAGACTAACAAAACATGCAAGGAATAAATATAAATTTTATTTATCGAGCCTTTATTTTGAGTTGCTACTAAATCATAATAAATCCCTTTATTATATTTAGAAAATTTCATTACTTTAATAAACTTAAAACACACATAACCTATAATTACTACATTAAAAATCATAGGAATCAAAAAAGTCAAACCCGCGAGAACACCACCTTTTCCAAGCGATTGAGCATAAAATAATTTATTTGTAAAACCAGTTCCAATAGGTATTATTGTTTTTGCTAAAATAGCAAACAAAAAGGCTAATGACAAAATTATATTTTTCTTATTTCCAACAATATTCAAAAAGTTAATATCAGAACTATCGAAATTATAGATTAAATAAGATACAAATATAAATAACATTAAATTAGAAGATAAATATTCCAATATAAACAAAAAAGCTGAAGCTAAAGAATAGACATTACCAAGACCAATATTTATCAAAATAAAACCTAAATTTATAATACATAGGTAACTAACTATCTGAAATAAATTTCTAGTTTTTATTAAACAATAAGAATAATAAACAACCATAATACACCCTAACACCGACAAAACAATATCAAAACTCATAAACCCAAAAACTATTTTTACACCAAAAATAAAAAAGATACTTTTAATCAAAAGATACAAACCAATAAATATATGAAGAAACATCAAAGTTATAAATAGAAAATTAATAACATTTTTACTTTTTTTCACCTGAAACAAATACAACCAAAAAGTAAAGAATTTGCTAAATATTCCACACACAAAAATTAAAAATAAACAACTTAGAATTAAATAATTTTCTACAGAAACATTATTAACTTTTTGAAAAATATAAGAAATATCTGAAGTTTGAAAAAGAACATATAAACATGTCAGTGAAAACAAAATAAATATCGAACCTACAACACCATTGAAAAAATATTTAATAGCAATATCAGCTGATTGTTCGTTGTCATAGTTAGTAATCAGCGCATAAAAAGTAAAAGAATATATTTCCAAATAAACATATAAATTAAATATATTATTTGTAAGCAAAATACCCAATAAACCAAAACAGTTTATTAGAAAAAGAGCATAAAAAAATCTCTGATTATTGTAATGCTTGATTTCATATCTAAAATACAACAAAGACAACAATTTCACAAACAACAAAACCAGCACAAAAAATATATTAAATAAACCTAAGCGATATTCAGAAATAATAGATAAAATACTTTCGTTAACCTTATAATCCAAATGACCAAAAGAAAGAATATTAATTGCTAAATACGTCGATAAACAAATTAGAAAAACAATAGTTGTCAAAGCAATAAAAAAATTCATAGCGTTTTGTTTAAAAAAACAACACATGATTGAAGTTAGCAAAGGAACTAATAATAACAAATATGGTAAACTATAACAAAACTCTAGCATTATTCTTTATTGTTTTTTTTGTTTTAATAAATTCATCAAAATACTAACACCTGTAATAAAGGTGAAAATAAAACTAATAAAAATCGTTAAAATTACGGAAAAAACTTGGTAACTCAATTCTTTAGTAATTACAATATATAAAAAATATAAGATCAAACTTGAATAACTCACTGATAGTAACAACATTTTTCTGGCATAATTTCCAACCAAAAAAATACTGAATAAACTCAGTATCACTGTGAGTAAAAAAAGAAAATCCAATATTGTTCTTAGCTGTAAAACTACTTGCTCAAACATAATTCAAATAAATCAACATTAAATAACATAAACATAATATAAACAATATACAGCATAAAAACAAAAAGAATCACCAAGCCCAAAACTTTAAATGGAATAATTTTATTCGCTTTCAATTCTCCATATTTTATATAATACAAAACATAAACAGCTATAAAGATTATCAAAGAGTTTACAATTGCAAAAAAACCCATGTATTTATAATTAAACAACACCAAGAAACCATACAACAAAAGAAATGGCATCAATAGATTAACAAGTACTTTTAAAATAATATCACCTTTCATTTATCAGATACCTCTTTGGATTTTTGCAACACAGTTCTACCTTTAACAAAGAATAACATTATTAATATTATTCCAACATACAGCAAAACAATTGCTCCAAATTCCTCAAAAAATAAACTATCATTAACTAAATTACTGTATTCGTCATTAAGCAAAACATTTCTTCTTGCCTCATTTTCTAAAACAACTGAATTATTAGACTCTACAGAAATTTTTTCTATGTTAAAAAAACTATATATCATCAAAACTGAAGTCACGACGAGCAAAGTCAAGTAAACTGTCTTATTAGTCATAAAATTTGTCTGTTCTTCTTTCATCTCAGAATAAGAAATATTTTTAGTATAAATAAACAAAAATATCAAACCAAACAAATACAGCAAAAATGCTAGTATAAACTTTCCAATATATATCTGCTGATCAAGAAGAAAAAGATAAAGAAGAATAACAACAAAACTAGAGAAATAAAAAATTGTAAACGAAACAATTCGCATCTTAGAAAAAATTATTATAGCAAAATACGAAATTATAATAATTAGAGAAAGTACTATATCTGGTTTAAATAATGATAAAAAATCCATAAGTTTAGTTTTATTCTATAGCTATATCAATAAAGAATATCGTTTTTCTCATTAGATTCAAGAACTAAGATGTAATTACTTACACTGTAGAGATAGACTCTGTGCGCCCTTTTTCTTACAGGAATACATTGTTTTTATAAATTGAAAACGTAAGGAACCTCTTAAGGCGCGTGTCATATTAGAAAATGTTTAATTTTAATTAATTACATTTTCTAATATGATCATCCTCGACCGAAGGTCGAGGACCTCGAAAACGGAGATCTATTGAATCTTTACTTATCTTTCTTATCGTCTTCTACTTTGCTGTCTTTAACTTCAGTATACTCCGCATCAACAACATCATCATCCTTTTTTTCTTCTTTTTTAGATGATTCATCTTCATTCTCTTGAGCAGCTTCTGCACCAGGAGCTTGGCCTTGTTGCTGTTGCTTATATACAGCTTCTCCCAACTTCATAGAAGAATTTGTTAAAGCTTCAACATCTTTTTTAAGTGTTTCCTTATCTTCAGAAGTCATGGATTTTTTCAAAGCTTCAAGATCTTTTTCAATCTTTTCTTTTTCAGCAGCTTCTACCTTATCACCATGTTCTTTTAAAGATTTTTCAACACTATAAACCAAAGTGTCAGCCTGATTTTTAAGATCAATCATTTCTTTTTTCTCTTTATCAGCTTTAGCATTAGTTTCAGCATCTTTCATCATCTTTTGAATCTCATCATCACTTAAACCACCAGATGATTGAATTGTAATATTTTGCTCTTTATTAGTTGATTTATCTTTAGCAGAAACAGTTACAACACCGTTTGCATCAATATCAAAAGTAACTTCAACTTGAGGCATACCTCTTGGAGCAGGTGGAATACCATCTAAAGTAAAGTGTCCTAACAATTTATTATAAACAGCAATATCTCTTTCTCCTTGAAAAACCTTAATTGTTACAGCTGGCTGATTATCAGCATAGGTTGAAAATGTTTGACTTTTCTTAGTTGGAATAGTTGTGTTTCTATCAATCAATCTTGTAAACACACCGCCGGCAGTTTCAATACCAAGTGACAATGGGGTAACATCAAGTAACAATACGTCTTTAACATCACCTTGTAAAACACCACCTTGAATTGCGGCTCCAATAGCAACAACCTCGTCAGCATTAACACCTTTATGTGGCTCTTTTCCAAAAAACTCTTTAACTGTTGATTGAACTTTAGGCATTCTAGTCATACCACCAACAAGAACAACTTCTTGTATATCTGAAGTTTTTAAACCGGCGTCTTCTAAAGCTTTTTTGCAAGGCTCAACTGTTCTTTGAACCAAATCTTCTGTTAATTGCTCTAACTTGGCTCTTGTCATTTTTAAGTTCAAATGCTTAGGTCCACTTGCATCAGCAGTAATATAAGGCAAATTAATTTCTGTTTCAGTAGTACTTGATAATTCTTTTTTGGCATTTTCAGCAGCTTCTTTAAGTCTTTGAAGAGCTAGATTATCTTTTGATAAATCAACACCATCAGATTTTTTAAATTCATCAATCAAGAACTTTTGAATTCTCATATCAAAATCTTCACCACCTAAAAATGTATCTCCATTAGTAGCCTTAACTTCAAATACACCGTCACCAATCTCTAAAATAGAAACATCAAACGTACCACCACCTAAGTCATAGACAGCTATTGTTTTGTTTCCCTCTTTATCCAAACCATAAGATAAAGCAGCAGCTGTTGGTTCATTAATAATTCTTTTAACTTCTAAACCAGCAATTTTTCCAGCATCTTTAGTAGCTTGTCTTTGAGAATCATTAAAATAAGCAGGAACAGTAATTACAGCTTCGGTAACCTTTTCACCTAAATAAGCTTCAGCTGTTTCTTTCATTTTTTGCAAAGTCTTAGCGCTAATTTGACTTGGAGAATATTTTTTACCTCTTGCTTCAACCCAAGCGTCACCATTTCCAGCTTCAACAATCTTATAAGATACTTTTTCAATATCTTCTTGCGTAGCTTTTTCATCAAACCTACGACCAATTAACCTTTTTACAGCAAAAATTGTATTTTCTGAATTAGTAACAGCTTGTCTTTTAGCTGGTTCACCAACTACACTTTCTCCATCTTTTGTAAAAGCAACAATTGACGGCGTAGTTCTCTTTCCCTCAGAATTTTCAATAACCTTAGCATTTCCTCCGTCCATAACAGCAACACAAGAATTAGTTGTACCAAGATCAATACCTATAATTTTACCCATTTTTTTCTCCATTAATTTAATTAGTTATATTTTTATATATAGTTAATATTTCTCATCTTACAAGAGGCAAAAGAAAAACTCTTGTAAAATTTACAAAAATTATGTTACCTTTAACAGAGTAAACAAATTGCTATTTTATAAAATACCCAAAAAAACAATGAAACAATTTCAATATTTAAAAATTGGTATTATTCATTCTCAAATCGGTTATACCGATGGAGTTTCAATTGTTATTGATCAAAGCACCGATGCGCTAAAAGATCTAGGAGTTAAAGAAGATAATATTTATTATTTAGCTGGCTGTCCTTTTGAAAAATCCAACGCATATTACAATAGAATTCTTTGGCATAAGAATGAACAAAACAAACATGTTTTGGAGCAATATTCACATACAAAAGATAAAGACCTAAAACAATATATAGAAAAAAACACAGACATAGCAAAAAGAACAATACAAAACTTTATTGAAAGAAATAATTTAGATCTAATCATTATACACAACAATTCACACACAGGTAACTTTATACTGGCTGTTGGAGCTGATAAATATTTTGAAGAATTAAGACAAAACAATAAATCATTTCCAAAATTTGTAACCTGGTGGCACGACTCTTATTTAGAAAAAGAAAGATTGAAAAAACCCAGCTCTCTTATAGAAAAATACCTAGATCATATACCAGGCAAAAACATAGATGGAATTATTTTTATTAATTCAACGCAAATAGAAGAAGCAAAAACATATTTAAAAAAATTCAACTTCAAAAATATAAATAATTTTTTCAAAAATTTTATAACACTAATTCCAAATAAATGTACACCAACTTGGAGCTGTAAAACAAAAAAACCCTTACCTTCTGCAAGAGAATTTCACAACAAAGGTTTTTTTGAAGATATTGGATTAATTAAAGAATTACGCAAAAAACATCTAACACTAAAAGATACAGTAATTGTGCTACAACACTCAATAATCATTAAAAGAAAAAAAATAGAACATGCTATAGACTTTGTTTTCAAACTTGCTGAAAAATTTAACAAAGAAAACAATAAAAAATGTATTTGTCTAATAATTGCTGGAAGCTCAGGAGATGAACATGACAATTACAAAGAATTCATTCAAAACTATTTTAAAGAATTAAAAGAAAGAAACCACGAGCAAGAAGTTTTATTAATATTTGGAGAAAATTATATAAAAGGACAAGACCAAATATGTTTTGCTAATAAAACTTATTCTTTTGCCGATATACCTTCTATTGTAGCCCAACAAAATAGCATAGGAACATATTTTAGCAGCATAGAAGGATACGGTAATAATCTATTAGAAATGGTCGGAGGTGGTTTACCAGTAATAATGAATAAATATCCTGTTTACAAAAAAGACATTAAAAAATTAGGTTTAAAACTTATTGAAACAGAAACAGGAAACATAACAAACAAACACATAGATCAAGCTTATGAGATGATTATTAACAAAAAGAAAAGGAATAAAGTTGTTAAACACAATATCAATATCATAAAAACAAAGTGTGATTACAAAACAATAAACAAACCTCTTAAGAAATTCTTAGAAAACATACTTAACAATTAAATTATGCTAACCTTAAACCAAACTAAAGAAATATTTGAAAATCATTATAAAAAAAGAATAATTTTCTACAATGATTCAGACATAGCAAAATGGCAAGAATACAAACGAATTCATTCTTACGAAGTTTTAGAAGTCGGACTTGAAATAATAAAGAACACTCCAGAACTATTAAATCTGTCTCCAGAAAAATTAGAAACTGGCAAATGTGCTTTGTTATTTCATGACATTGGAAGATTTTATGAATACGATAATAATCACACACTCAGAAGAGATATAAAACATGGAGCCTTAGGAACCCAAGTTTTAGAAAACTTAGAAAAAATTACTGATCTAAATATTCTATTACCAGTAAAATACCATGACTTAATAGACTTTTCAGAATTATATCAAAATACAGAATATCTCAAACTAGGCAAAAAAGAACAACAAGAAAATTTATTACTCTTAAAGCTAGTAAAAGATGCTGATATGCTATCAAACTACAGAACCCAAACCAAAACAGGTTTTTTTACAATCAAACAACCAAATATATTAAAAATAAATCCTATTCTAATACAAAATATTAAAGATGAACAAGTAGCAAGTTATACTCATATACAATCAGTATTAGATTTAGGTCTATGTATTACATGTTGGCAATTTAATCTGAATTTTAATTACACAAAAAGCAGAATGCTTGAGGAAAAAATAAACTATCAAAGTCTTAAAACCCTTCGAAACATAGTTACTACAGCTAAGAAAGAACTTTTAGAAAAAGGAATAGACAAAAAACAAATTGAAAAAGATGAACAAAAAGTCAGTGAACAAATCACACAAATAGAAAATATACTCAAAGAACAGAGTGCACTATGACCACCTTAAAACAAGCTAGAGAAATTCTAGTTGAAGTAAACTAATAAAATTGCTATAATTATATCTAATCTTTAAAAAATTAAACAAAAATATGAAAGATTTACATTTACATTTATCAGGAGGAACATCTCCAGCGCTTTTATACGAGATCATTAATGAAACTGGCCTTAAAATCAAAACCAAAAACTTTTGGGATTTCTACAATGCAGTTACAATAAACAAAAACAAAGTCCACAATATAGAAGAATATTTAGATGTGCTTCACATTATTGATGACAGTCAAAGTTCACCACGAGCAGTAAAAATGTCTGTATACAACGCTTGCACAAATTGTTTTATAAATGGATGTGATTATTTAGAATTACGCTGGAATCCTTATAAAAGAAGTCAAAATTTTAAAATAGATCTAGACAAACTAATTATTTCAGCAAGAGCTGGTTTTGAAAAAGCAAAATCTATATTTAAGTTAGAAGGTGGTATGATTTTATGTTTAGGCAGAGATGTTTCTGAGGAAGCTAATGAAGGAATTTTCAAAAAAGCTATTCAATACCACAAAAAGGGAATAATTGGAATCGATGTAGCAGGACACGAAGCAAAAAATCCTTTGAATCAAAACTTTGAAGATTTTTTTAAAACAGCTAATATCTTAGGAATGACAACAACAATACATGCAGGAGAACAAAATTATCCTGGTGTAGAAGATACTTTGGCTGCAATTTTAGAAAGATATAATCCAGATAGAATTGGACATGGTATACAAATTCATAGATTCCCAAAACTAATGAAACTCGCTGCAAGAATGGAAGTTTTATTTGAAATATGTATAACAAGCAATCTAGTAACAAGGGCAGTAGAATCCGAACAAGAATTTACTAAAATATTTAAACTATTTGAAGAATATCAAATCAAATATACAATCTGCACAGATGCAACTTTTGCCTTAGAAACAAATATCAAAAAAGAACATGAGCTGTATGAAAGAATTAAGAAGTTAAGTAAAAAATAAAAATTAACCCAACATCACCCTAAACACCTTTTATGTCATCCTGAATTTAATTCAGGATCCATTTTGCTTTATAAATTCTATACTCCAACAAGCTCAGTAATCGAGCTTAGAATGACATAATTAAAAAATATCTCTTAAAAAATTTTATTACATCCTTTCTCTCTCTACCCCTTCTGTCCCTATCATTTCTATCTTTATCCTGTCCAGATTTTCCCCTTTCCCTAAAAGAACATAGTCTCCATCAGGATCATCAGCACAGACACGGCCTTCAGCACCTGCTTCCGGCAATGATGGTGGTAAAGTAGAACCTGTTTCTTGAGTATCTCTCCTCGCATATTTAATAAAAAACTCACCAACTTCTGAACCTTTTTTAACTGTCTGAGAGGGTGTTTTTCCCCTTGAAAAAATACCTGATTTTGTTTTTTGATTAAACATTTCAGGTTTATGGGCTAATAACCACTCACAAGATTCAACTTGACCTGCTTTAGCAGCAGAATGTAGTGCATTTTCTTTTGTTCTCGGATTTCTTACAGCTAAAGCATTCCCTATGGTTAAGGCCTCTAAACATACTATATGTCCATATTTAGCTGCTAAATGAACTGGAGCATATCCTTTTTTATCAAATGCTGTTAAACTTCCAGGATCATCTCTAGCTAAGTCTTCTAAAAGTGCTGCATTTCCATCTCGAGCTGCTAAATGAGCTAGATTGCGTCCATCTTCATTAACTTTTCTTAAACTTCCAGGATCATCTCTAGCTAAGTCTTCTAAAAGTGCTGCATCTCCACTTTCAGCTGCTGCATGAGCTAGAGTACGTCTCCCTAGATCAACCGCACTTAAACTTTCAGGAACAGCTCCAGCTATGACGTCTAAACATGCTGCATCTCCACTTTCAGCTGCTGCATGAGTTGGAGTACATCCATTTTCATCAGATGCACCTAAACTTTCAGGAGCATTTTTATATAGGAATTCTAAACATGCTGCATCTCCACTTTCAGCTGCTGCATGAATTGGAGTGCGTCCAAATTTATCAGGTGCACCTAAACTTTCAGGAGCAACTCTAGCTATGACTTCTAAACATGCTACATTTCCAGCTTTAGCTGCTGCATGAGCTGGAGTACATCCATTTTCATCAGACACACTTAAACTTTCAGGAACAGCTCCAGCTATGACGTTTAAACATGCTGCATCTCCATTTTGAGCTGCATAATGAGCTGGAGTACATCCATTTTCATCAGGCACACTTAAACTTTCAGGAACAGCTCCAGCTATGACGTTTAAACATGCTGCATCTCCATTTTGAGCTGCATAATGAGCTGGAGTACATCCATCTTTATCAGGCACACTTAAACTTTCAGGAACAGCTCCAGCTAGTAATTCTAAACATGCTGCATTTCCAGCTTTAGCTGCTGCATGAGCTGGAGTACATCCATTTTCATCAGACACACTTAAACTTTCAGGAACAGCTCCAGCTATGACGTTTAAACATGCTACACTTCCACTTCCAGCTGCTGCATGAGCTGGAGTACGTCCATTTTCATCAGATGCACCTAAACTTTCAGGAGCATTTTTATATAGGAATTCTAAACATGGTACACTTCCACTTCCAGCTGCTGCATGAATTGGAGTGCGTCCAAATTTATTAGGTGCACCTAAACTTTCAGGAGCATTTTTATATAGGAATTCTAAACATGGTACACTTCCACTTCCAGCTGCTGCATGAGCTGGAGTACATCCACTTTTATCAGGTGCACCTAAACTTTCAGGAGCATTTTTATATAGGAATTCTAAACATGCTGCATCTCCACTTTCAGCTGCTGCATGAATTGGAGTGCGTCCAAATTTATCAGGTGCACCTAAACTTTCAGGAGCAACTCTAGCTATGACTTCTAAACATGCTACACTTCCACTTCCAGCTGCTGCATGAGCTGGAGTATATTCACTTTTATCAGGTGCACCTAAACTTTCAGGAACAGCTCCAGCTAGTAATTCTAAACATGCTACACTTCCACTTTGAGCTGCTGCATGAATTGGAGTATATCCAAATCTAGAAGGTTCTCTCAAAAGTTCAGGAGCAACTCTATCTATGACTTCTAAACATGCTACATGTCCACTTTCAGCTGCTGCATGAATTGGAGTATATCCAAATTTATCAGGTGCACCTAAACTTTCAGGAACAGCTCCAGCTAGTAATTCTAAACATGCTACACTTCCACCTCGAGCTGCATAATGAGCTGGAGTACATCCATTTTTATCAGTCGAACTTAAAATGCTAATATTACCTGAAGTAATTAAATCCTGTAAAAAGTCTAATTGACCTTCTTGAGCTGCTATATGAGCTGGAAATTCTTCTGCCATTTTTGTTTCTAAGTCTTCTTCCATTTTTATTTTTTATATTTGTTATTAAAAACATTCTAATAAACATTATTATTAGAACATCTAAAATACATAGTATACCAATTTTTGTTCTAATATCAATATTTTAAATTATTATATTTATAGTGATTTAAGTATTTACAGATTTTTGCAGGAAAGGATTTACACCCACTATATCATCCTGAATTTAATTCAGGATCCATAATCAAATAACCCTAACCTCTATCCCACAAAACTTATATTTTTTCAATTCATCTTCAGAGTTAAAAGCTAAATATATTTGCCTACCCTCTTCTACATTTTTAACTCCAGGAAGAATATTATTAAAATCATTCAATTTAAAATATTCATCTAAATTTTCATAAATTTTAATATTAACAATCTCAACCTCAAACTCATCCGTACCATTATAAAAAACGATCAAATCTCCAACTTTAAGTTTTTGATATTTTTCAGAATATAGTTAATACCATTAACATTTTCCAAATTTAGATAAAATATTTTAAGGCAAGATATTCCTTAAAAATCGCCAACAGGTTAGCCACCTTTTAAGATTTTTAAGGTATATATTGACTTAAAAGATAAAGTATAAAGCGGAAAATGTTATTTGTACTAACTATTTATCTTCTACCTTCAATAGTTTTTATACCTTGCTTTAAAAAACTAAACCATGGATCTTGGCAATGTAATTTAATCATTTTTAATCTCGAACATAGCGCTAATTTCCACAGTTGCATTCAACGGCAATTGGGAACAGCCCACAGCAAATCTTGAATGTCTTCCCTCTTCACCAAAAACCTCAACCATTAAATCAGAACAACCGTTTCCAACTTTTGGATGATCTGTAAAAGTAGAAGTTGAGTTCACAAAAATTCCTAATTTTACACATCTTTTAACTTTATCTAAATCACCATCACAGACATCTTTTAATTGTGCTAAAATATTTATACCACATAATCTAGCAGCCTTATAAGCTACTTCTACACTTATACCACCACCTAGTTGATCAGTATAAGCAACTTTTCCATCCAACATTGGCAACTGCCCTGAAATATAAACCATATTTCCACTAACAACATAACCAACATAATTTGCTATTGGTTTCGAAATTTTTGGTAATTCAATTTTTAATTCTTTTAATTTATCTTCTATGTTTGACATGATTTTGAAATAATTATTAACAATCTACATAATTTTCTAAATCTTTTAACAATAAAGGAATTTTTGTTGAAGGATTATCTGAGTCAGTTTTTTGATTATCTTCATCAAGAATATGGTAATTCTTTTTTGCATTTTCTAATCTATCGTATAAAAAATCAAACAATCTCGCTTTTTCAGAAAAACCTTTTCCAACAAAATCAGACTTATCATATTTAAAATTTTTATATTTTGAATTTTTTTGTATTTCTTTTTCAAATTCTTTTTCTATTTCTCTAGGAATATTAAATACTTTTGAAGTTTGTTTTAAATGTAGCAATAACCAAATTTCATAACAAATCACGGAATTTATTTTAATAATATTTTCTGTTTCATCTTGCATTGCTTTTTTATAATTATCTCTTCTTCCAACAACATGACCGTCATAATCAAAAACACAGTATATTTTATAGCACTTTTTAATTTCTTTTTTTGCTTGTTCAACAATACTTAACGGATCGGTTTTGCCAATATATTCAATTAATATTTTATACTTATTTCTTCCCCTGCTAATAAAACCAAATTTTTTATTACCAGCAAATCCAAACTCTTTACACATATACGACAAATATATTTGAAAAGATTTTTTATCTTCACATAAAATTTTTATTATTTTATATTCTATATTTTTCTCTAATCTACTCACAATTAGTCCTCAAAATAAAATTCTTGCAAAGCAGGTCTAGCACCAAACTTAAACTCTCTATATTGTTTAGCTAAATTTCCCCTAGCTTTTACATCTGTAAGTTCCACTAAAGAATAAAGCTCTGTTTTTTGCTCTTTTTTTGTTTTACTTGTAAACCAAACCTGATCTCTATCAAACAGATCATATTCCTTATCTAACAAAATATCATTATGAGCTGAAAAAATTATCTGGGCATTCTGTTTATTTATATTTTTATCATAAAACCAATTTGTAATATACATCAATAAATCTGGATGTAGACTTCTTTCAAGTTCATCAAAAAATAATACACCGCCATTTTTTAAAACCGGCAAAATAAGACCAGCCAAACCAAAAAGGCTTTGAGTTCCATTAGATTCTTGATCGATAGATAACAAAGGATTATTTTTTCCATGAGAAAAAAACACTGTTTGCAATTTTTGATTTATATTTATAACAGGCCCTGAGCCATTTGAATTTAAAACCTTAGAAATATTTTCTTCTCTTACACTAAAATCATCAATACCCACATCAGCTTTCTTCATCAATCTAACTACGTCATCTTTATATTCTGCTTCCTTATCTTTAAGTAACGCTAATGTAGAATTAATATTATGACTATTCGCAACATGAATTTTATTTTTTATCCAATCATAAATTGAATTTAAAAAACCATTACCATCTTCATTAACGTTTAAAGGTAAGAATAAATTATTTTTTGTATTATTTAAAATATTCAAAGTTTTCTCTACATCTCCTTCAAAAAAATCTTTAGAAAATTTAGTTTTAAATTTATTATCACAAAATTCTATTTCAAAAATATTTTGTTTTTTATTTTCTTTATAAAAATTCAATTTTTCAAAACAAATTTTTTCTTTATCAAAACCAAAACTATAAACATATCTTTTTTTGTCGACTATAAAATCAATTTCAAACTCTAAAGAATCTTGTATTGATTTTTTATCAAAAATGAAAGGGTTAAAATATTTTATAATATCTCCTCTATTTCTTTTTTTAAACGTAAACATTTTATAAAAAACAACAACAGCTTCTAGTATACTAGTTTTACCAGATGCATTAGCCCCATAAACAACAGCACTTTTTAATAATTTATCCTGAGAAGACAATCCTGTTTCAAAAATTTTATCACTTCTCGCTTCAGATTTACTATGATATTTTGAAGCTGGTGTCATATAAAGAGTAACCCTTTCTTTTATTGACTTAAAATTTTTAACACTAAAACTTATTAACATATTAGAAAAATTTATTTATAAGATAATCGTATTTTGACAGAAAATGTCAAAAATGTCAAAGTATTTTTGACAGAAAATGTCAAAAATTGACTATACATCATTTTTCTTCTAAACTACTACTATAAATTAATTACTATAAAAACATGCAACAAACTTATCACACAATTGTAGTTGGAGGAGGACATGCTGGTTGCGAAGCTGCAGCGGTTTCAGCAAGGATTGGTGTTTCCACTGCTCTAGTTACAATGGATTTAAAAAACATAGGTGAAATGTCTTGTAATCCATCAATTGGTGGAGTTGCAAAAGGAACTATTGTACGTGAAGTTGATGCGTTAGATGGAATAATGGGACAAGCTGCTGACATGGCAGGAATTCAATTTCGTATTCTCAATAAAAGTAAAGGACCCGCGGTTCACTCTCCAAGAGGACAAATGGATCGTGACCTCTACAAAAAAGCAGTAAATCAACTATTAGCTAAACATAAAAATCTAGATATTATAGAAGCTGAAGTTACAGATCTTATAATTGAAAAAAACAAAATCACAGGAATAAAACTAGAAAATAACAAAATTCTAAAAGCAAATTCGGTTGTTTTAACTACAGGAACTTTTTTAAATGGCGTTATTCACATTGGCCATGAAAGTACTGAAAACGGAAGAATAAATGAAAAACCCTCAAAACAATTAGCTCAAAAACTTAAAGATTTAAATTTCAATATTCTAAGACTAAAAACAGGAACACCAGCAAGAATTGATAAAAATACAATTGATTTTTCAGTTTTAGAAAAACAAGAAGGTGATAACCCGCCTATTCCATTTTCTTATTTAACTGATAAAATTACAAACCCACAAATTTGCTGTCACATAACTTATACAAATAAAAACACTCATAAAATCATAAAAGATAATTTAAAGAGAACAGCACTTTATGGTGGCAAAATTTCAGGAAAAGGTCCTCGTTACTGTCCATCAATTGAAGATAAAATTGTTAGATTTGCGGACAAAACAAGACACCAGATATTTATTGAACCAGAAGGATTAAACAGCAATTTAGTTTATCCAAATGGAATTTCAACATCCTTACCAAGAGATGCACAAGAAGATTTTTTACATTCAATACAAGGTTTAGAAAATTGCAAAGTAACTCAATATGCCTATGCAATTGAATATGATTTTATAGACCCAAAAGAATTACACCCTACTCTAGAAACCAAAAAAATTCAAAACCTGTATTTTGCTGGTCAAATAAATGGAACAACTGGCTATGAAGAAGCAGCAGGACAAGGAGTTGTTGCGGGAATAAATGCAGCTCTGGAGAATAAAGAATTTATATTAAACAGAACTGAAAGTTATATTGGCGTAATGATTGACGATTTAATAACCCTTGGAACAAGTGAGCCTTATAGAATGTTTACTTCAAGAGCAGAATATCGCTTATTAATTCGCTCTGATAATGCTGATCTAAGACTTACCCAAAAAGGAATTGAAATTAATTGTATTTCTAAACAACGAGAAAAAATATTTTCAAAAAGAAAAAAGGATTTAGAAAAAGCAGAAAAAATCTTTAAAGAATTTATCATAACTTCAAGCGAATTAAAAAAACAAAATATAGAAATAAAACAAGATGGCGTCAAAAGAACAGCTTATAATTTGCTTTCTTTTCCAAACATAACTTTAGAACAGCTTGAAAATATTTGGCCAAAATTACAAAAAATAAATACAAATATAAAACAACAAATCACAATTCAAGCCTTATATGATCCATATTTAGAAAGACAAAAACAAGATATTGAACTTTTCAAAAAAGAAGAAAATATGATTATTCCAAAAAACTTTGATTACAAAAAAGTTAATAGCCTTTCAAACGAAGTTTGCGAAAAACTCATTTCTCATAAACCTCACAATATTGGTTCTGCAAGTCGAATTCCTGGAATCACTCCAGCAGCTGTTATGGCTTTGATTATTAATTTGAGAAAAAGTTAATTTATCTTCTCCCGCGAGCTATTTCTCCAGATTGACAACTAACCCCTTCCAACTCTGGATTTACAAGAATACCTTCTTCTGATAATCTTGAGATTATAGACATAAAACCTTTTTCTTTAGAACTTTTTATATAATCAGAAACAGTTTCTCCATAGCTACTTTTCACTCCAATCATTTCAGGGTTTTCTTTCAAGACAAACTCAAAGATATCTAAACTACCACCTAAAACTGCATAATGCAAAACAGTTTCGTTATTTTTATTTCTCTCTCGAATCATTTCAGGAGCTTGATCTAAAGCACGTACAAAAATCTCTGGATTATCGCACATAGCCGCATAATGCAAAACAGTTTCGTTATCTTCAGTTTTCACTTCAATCAGTTCAGAAGCTTGACCTAAAACATAATCAAAAATATCTGGATTACCGCCATCAATTGCAGAATACAAAACAGTTTCGTTATTTTTATTTCTCTCTCGAATCATTTCAGGATCTCTACTTAAAACATAATGAAAAATATCTAAATTACCGCCCATAGCCGCAGAATGCAAAAGAGCTACATCCCATATATTTTTTTGCTTAATCATTTCATCAGGAGCTTCACTTAAAACACACGTAAAAATCTCTAGATTACCGCCCATAGCCGCAGAATGCAAAACAGTTTCGTTACTTTCAGTTTTCTCTTCAATCAGTTTATGGGCGCTCCTTAAAACATAATCAAAAATCTCTAGATTACCGCCCATAGCCGCAGAATGCAAAACAGTTTCGTTATTTTTAGTTTTCACTTCAATCAGTTCAGGATCTTTCCTTGAAACATAATCAAAAATCTCTAGATTACCGCCCATAGCCGCAGAATGCAAAACAGTTTTACCGTTCACATTTTTTTGTTTAAAAACATCAACACTAGTTTGTTCCACAACATCTCGAAAGAATTCAATATCCACACCTTTTAAAGCTATAAATTGAACAAAACTAACATCTCTTGGAACTGCTTTATCGCTAGTCCAATTTACAATCTCAGGTTGTTCTTCTACCATCTGTACAAATTGTTTTTGTGCTTTACTTGGACACAACCCTTTAATACGTTCTCTAATCTCAAGTATAAAATTTTCTTGTGTTAATTTTTCATATTCACGTTTCATAATATATATTCTTTAATCATTAAATATTCAAAGTATTCTATCAAAAAATTCAAAAAAGTAAGTAAAATAAAATCGATTTTCAATACTCCCGTTAAATTAACTCTTGCTTTGAATGAAATTTGTTAATATCTTTTAACTAGTATTATTACAAATTTTCAAGTTTATGAAAAAAACATTATCATTCACAATTACAACTCTATTTTTTGCTATTATTCTTTGTGCAAATACTTTCGCCGCAGTAGCAGAAGGAGAAGGGGTAAATATATTAAAAGTAGCTAAAGAAAAAACTACTGAAATTAATAAAGCAAAAGAAAATCCTAATTTAAAAAATGATCAATTAGTTCAAGAACCTAAAGTAGAAACTAAAACTGAGGAAATTAAAGTAGAAGAAGAAATCGAAGTAGTCAAAACAACAAAGGAAACCACTGCTTTAGAAAAAAAAGAAGAAGTTCCTGAAAAAATTACAGATATTGGGAACAAGGATTTAAAGAAAACTATAAAAGAACAAAGTAATAAAAAGTCTTCTTTAAATATTATACAACAAGTAGAACAAAATTTGATGTATAATAAAGAAATTAAAAAACAACAACCTGGTGAAGCAATAATAATCAAAAAAGGCGGATGGAAAGCTGAAGAATTAGACGAAGAAACAGACGAAGAAAGTGAAATGCAAGCAGAAATATCTACATCAGAAATAGACGAAAGAAACATGACGCTTAATAGAAAAGCTTATGATGCAGTACAACTAAATCAAACAGAAATTGCAGTTGAATTTTACAAACAAATTCTTGAACAAGATAAAACGAATTCTCATGCAATGTTAGGTTTAGCAACCAGTTACCATCAATTAGGACAATACAGACAAGCAAAACCTTTATATATGAAGTTATTAGAAACATATCCAGGAGATGAGCAAATAATAGCTAATCTACTTGCAATAGTAACCGAAGAAACTCCATATGAATCTGTATATTTATTAGAAAGCTTAGCAGAAAAAAATCCAAACTCCCCCTTAATACAAGCACAAACAAGTATAGCTTATAGTAATATTAAAAAATACGATCAAGCAACCAAATATCTCAAGAAAGCACTTATTCTAGATTCAACCAATATGCACTACAGATACAATTTAGCAGTATTGTATGATTTACAAGAAAAATACTCTCAAGCTAGCAGGATCTATAAATCTGTTTTATCTTATGCTTCTGAAAATGACTTAATCAATCAAATTCCTTACAAAGAAATTAGAAAAAGAATAGAGTACATCGAAGAATTAAAAGTTTAATAACTCCAAACACCATGCTTAATGAAATATTAATTAAAGCTGCAGAAGAAAGAGCTTCTGACATACACCTAGCAACTAACCAAATACCTTTTTTAAGAGTAGATGGAGATATCATTTCATTAAAAAATTACAAAGCAACTACTAGTCAAGAAATAGCCTCAATGCTCTCTGGTGTAATGTCAGATCTAAGCAAACAACATTTTGAAAAAGATTTACAAGCAGATTTTGCATTTACTGGACCAAACAATATCAGATATAGAACAAATGTATACAGAACAATAAATGGTTTGTCAGTTGCTTTTCGTGAAATCAACAACAGCATTGTAAGTTTAGAAGAATTAATGGCACCAGAAATTTTTAAACAATTCGCTGCTCTTCCTAAAGGATTGGTAATAATCTCTGGACCAACAGGAAGTGGAAAATCTACAACACTTGCAGCAGTTATTGATTATATAAATACAAATTTTCAAAAACACATAATCACCATAGAAGATCCAATTGAATTTACACATCAAACAAAAAAATCTTTAGTAAATCAAAGAGAAATAGGTAGACATACCAGATCCTTTTCTAGTGCTTTAAAAGGAGCTTTAAGAGAAGATCCAGATATTATTGTTATAGGAGAAATGAGAGATCCAGAAACAATTAAAATGGCTTTAACGGCAGCAGAAACAGGACATTTAGTATTTGGAACACTACATACATTAACAGCAGCAAAAACAATAGATAGAATTATAGATGCATGCGATATTGGAGAAAAAGAAATGGTACGTTCAATGCTTTCAACATCAATACAAGCTATAATTCTACAAACACTTCTAAAGAAAAAAGAAGGTAAAGGAAGAATAGCAGCATATGAAATATTGATTGCAAACAAATCAGTTAAGAATATGATTCGAGAAGACAAAATTCCACAAATTGAATCGATGATGCAAATGGGTTCAAAATATGGAATGATAACAATGGCTGATTATGTTCAACAATTAGTAAATACAAATCATATTGAAGCCGCAGAAGCAAACAGAATTTTAAAAACATTAGATGAAGAAAAATCAAACTCATAAACAAAAAACAATAACAGTAGCAATAGCTGGACCCACTAACGCGGGAAAGTCAACTCTTGTAAATTATTTAATAGAGCAAAAAATTTCGATTGTTAGTCCGAAAGTTCAAACAACAAGGAATATAATTCGAGGTATTTTTATTCAAGATGACACTCAAGTAATTTTGATTGATACTCCAGGAATTTTCATACCAGATAAAAAAAGATTCTTAGAACGTAAAATAGTTAAATCAGCATGGCAAGGAATTGCAGAGACAGATATTGTTTGCTTAGTAATTGACGTAACAAAAGGCTTTAACTCAGTAGTAAAAACTTTAATAAACGACTTAAGTAAAAAAGAGCTACAATTAATATTAGTTTTAAATAAAGTAGATGAAATCAAACAGAAAGTTAAGTTACTAGAATTAGCAAAACAAATTACTGACTATTATTCTAATTTCAAAGAAGTTTTTATGATTTCCGCGACAACCGGACACGGAATAGAAAATTTCAAAAAATATTTAACTGAACTAGCGCCAGAATCACCTTGGCTATATGACGAAGATGAAATAACTGATGCACCATTAAAATTCTTAGCATCAGAAATCACAAGAGAGAAACTATTCTTACATTTAAAACAAGAACTCCCCTATTCAATAAAAGTTGAAACTGAAGAATGGGAACAGTTTAAAAATGGAGATATTAAAATTAAACAAGCAATCTACGTCTTAAAAGAAAAACAAAAAAGCATAGTTCTTGGAAACAAAGGATCTTTGATCAGAGAGATTAGTATTCAAGCTCGTCAAGAAATTCAGAAATTCACAAACTCAAAAGTTCATTTATTCTTATTTGTAAAGGTTCAATCTGATTGGATTGAAAAAGATAATTAATTGGAAAAAGTTTTAAAAGCCTTAGGATACAAAATTCCAAAACAAGAAGAAGTTATTATTATTTAACTTCTTTCTTCGTTTCAACAATTCTTTTATAACTACTCTCTGCCCATTTTATATAATGATGATCATAACGATGAATTTTTTTATGAAGACTTATTGATTCTTTCAAATATTCCTCAGCTTTTTCATAGTTTTCTAAATCTTTATAAACCAACCCAAGATTAGCATACAAAGTTGATAAATAATTTTTATTTTCATTATTTTTTGCTTTATAAATTGCTGCTTCAAAATAGCGTACTGCAATTTCTTTTTTATTCATAAAACTATAAGTCATAGCTAAATTACACTCGGTGCAAGCATTAGACTGATAATCTTCATTCAAAAGCAAAGATTCATAAAAATACTTCAAAGCTTCTTCACGTTTTCCCAGGCCCCTATTAGCTATACCTAACTTGGTTAAAACCTTTGTTTCTTTTTGTTTCAAATTACGTTCTTTTATTAATTTATATGCCGAAGTATAAGCAGATAAAGATTTGTCATGATTTCTAACTGTTGCAGCATAACCATACATATTTCCCAATATCATAAACAAATCATGATCTCTTAAAGCAACAGCTGTTTTAGTCATTTTTTTAACTGCATTATTACAATAAACCTCTGCAAGCACTCTTTGTCCTAAATATTCATAAGCTAAACACATATGATACATAGCAGAACCTTCAGTTCTATTATCTTGAATTTTGTGAGCCATTTCATAGCCTTTTTTATTATAACTTAAAGATTTGTCATAATCTCCATAATCATAATAAACACGTCCAATACTTGTTAAAGTTAAAGCATACAAACTTTGATTTTTCATTTTATACGCCATTGGTAAAGCAAGCTCATAATACTCTATTGCATTTACTAAATCACCTCTGATTTGAGCTATATGTCCAAGATTAAATAAAGCTATCCACTCTGCTCTAACATCATTTTTAGCACTAGCATAACTAAATAAATAACTATAGTATTTAAACGCCTGACTTAAATTACCTTTATTAAAATTTATAACACCTAAACCAGACAAAATATCTACCTTAGTTTTTACATATGCATTTAAATTTTTTACATTCAAAGCACTTAGTGCCTTCTCGAATGAATCTATAGCAAAATCAGTTTTCTCAAGCTTTGCATAAACCCAACCCAATCTATTGTGATATTTAGCATTGTAATAATTAAATTTAATAGCTTTTTTATAATAAACCCCGGCCTTCTCATATCTAAAATCTAATTCATGTATCAATCCAATTAAATATTCTTTTTCTGCTAGATTCACAGAACTTATTTTTTGAACAGCAGCAGTTTTTAAATAAACTATTGCTTGTAAAAATTCTAAATTTTTTAATTGCTTACGAACAGAACTCAACGCTCTCTTATTTATAAACTTATCTTTTTCTAATTTCACAAGCATTTTCTCAGCTTCATGATACAATCTAACATATTCAATTATTGCAAATCTAAAAGAAAAAGGTGTTTCAAAAAACAAATTTACATGTTTACTAATTTGTTTTTCTAAATCATTGTTTGTTTTTAAATTATAGTACTTAGTAATTTTTTTTATTTCTTCAACATAAGGATTTTGCGCTTCTCTAAACTCATTATTTAAAACTTTATTAACATCTTTAAAAAAAATTAAAACAAAAACAATTATCAAAATTAACAACGCACCAGCAAGCCAGTGGAATATTTTTCTTTGCCTTAAATTTTCTTCTTTTATTTCTACAGTTTTCGAAACAATCTTTTTTGATTTTAAAATTTTCGAAACAATCTTTTTTGATTTTAAAGTTTTCGCAACAACCTTTTTTTGTTTTATAGAATTTTTTTTCTTTTTTATAGGAGCTTTTTGTTGCTTTTTGATAAGTGTTTTAGATTTCATAACAATTTCAGTCTTGTTTTTTATAGAATTGAAATATAGTCTAAGACTAGAATTATCAACTCTTAAAGTAAACAAATATGTTAAAAAAATTAGGCTACTCAGATGAACCGCTACATAAGTTAAAAGAGTTTTCTCCAATTTTTTATAAGCTATATAGCATTTCAGTATATTTAGTTTATTTTGGTGTAATAGTATTTAGTTGGTACTTTATTAACTCAGCATATACAATCAATTCTCTTTCATATGATGTCTTGTGCTCAGAATGCAATCTGTTTTATAGAATAGAAACTAAGATATTAATTATTATATGGTTATTAAATTTCTACTTTTATATCTTAAATGAAGTACGTTTTAGATTTTGGAATTATATTGAAGAAATCACTGAATACTTAATAGCAAAAAATAACAAACTTATTTATGCTATAACGTTTTTACTCACGGCTTTAAGTTCAACAATATTAATAAACATATAATAAAATGATCCATATCAACAAATATAGAGAACAAGAGTCAATAGTTAGACACGGAATCTCTGGCCTATTATTAATACCTCTTTTGGCATGGTTATTATTTTCTTTTATGCAAATAATACATGATCCAATGAACTATTTGCCAACATTTTTTTATTCACCTGTCAATGTCATATTAGGAATTCTTATTGCAACTATAGGTGCATATCACTTAAACTTTGAGGTAAAATATCTTTTAAAATACTCAATAGAAAACGATAATCGAAGATACATATTAATGCTTCTCTTTGATTTTATTTCAATAGTTACAAGTATTTCAATAATTTTAGCAATTCTACAATTACATTTTACAGGCATTATAATTGCGTAGTTCTACAAAATTATCAAAACTAAACTATATTGAAAAACTGTTTTCTCAAGAAGACAGTTTTTTAAAAGAAATTAAAAAAACACAAAATCGACAAATCAATATTCATTCCTCAGAAGGTAAAATTTTACAATTTCTAATTCATAGCTTTAAAATTAAAACAGTTATTGAAATCGGAACCTTAACTGGCTATTCAACAACTTGGATTGCAAGAGCTTTACCAAAAACTGGAAAAATTTATACAATAGAAAACGATGATCAAAGTATAAAATCTGCAAAATCAAATTTCTTAAAACTAGAAAAAGAAACACAAAAGAAAATAATTTTATGTTCAGGTAATGCAAAACAAGAATTAGAAGAACTTAAATCAAAAGCTCCTTTTGATATGCTTTTTATAGATGCCGATAAAATAAATTATTTAGAATATTTAAACTGGGCTGAAAAAAATATAAGAAAAGGCGGATTAATAATTGGTGATAACACATTTTTATCTGGAGCAGTTTACACAAAAAAACTCCCAATTAGAGTTCGTCAAACAACAAAAAAAGTAATGCAAGAATTCAACAAACAACTCGCAAATCCTAAAAAATACTTTTCAATTATGCTCCCAACCGAAGAAGGTATGACTATCGGTATTAAGCTATAATACATAGCAACAATCAATTAAAAAGCTTATTGAGACTCAGAATTTTTTAGTATTCAGCGTACAGCCAAGTACGAGACATTAAAAGATCAAGAAAGCAACAAAGAAATTCAAAGAAATTTAAATTAGATCGTAAATAACAGAACGAAGTTCCGATATCCCATAGCCTTTCTCAGCACTAGAAACTAGAATTTCAGAAAACATTGCAACATGTTCAGTAGAAATATTTTCTATAGATTGAATGGCTTTTTCTAATTCTTGTTTTTTGACTTGATCACTTTTGGTCAAAACTATTTGATAAGAAACACCAATTTTATTCAAAGTTTTCATAACTTCTATATCGTTATCTCCAATCTCTCTACGACCATCAATTAACAAAAACAATCTTTTTAAATTAGGTCTACCTTGTAAATATTTAAAAATTAAATCATTCCAATTCTTAACTTCTTTTTTTGGAGCTTTTGCATAACCATAACCTGGCATATCAACAAAATTAATTTTATCTGCAATATTAAAAAAGTTTAATTGCCTTGTTCTTCCCGGAGTTTTAGAAGTTACAGCAATTTTTTGATTTAAAATAGCGTTTATCAAACTTGATTTACCAACATTTGATCTTCCCACAAAGGCAATCTCAGAAATATGAGTTAAAGGAATATCAGTAACTCTAACAGCTCCAATCTTAAACTCTGCTTTATTTTTTACAAAAAACTCATCAAACTTTTTCATTGTATAAATTCTCTCTTTATATTATAATCTTCAAAAGATCCCAAGCCGATTAAATAATAAATCCGCAAAATAATGGGTTATCTCAAAACTACAACATTTTTTTTTACATGCAAACACATTACATCACGACAACACAAGAATTAGAAAAATATTGCCAAGAAATACAGCAAACTTCTAATATTATAGCTCTAGATACGGAATTTATAAGAAGATACACCTATTTTCCAAAACTTTGCTTAGTACAAGTCTGTTATTATTTTAACAACCAGTACAAAACATTGTTAATCGATCCTCTTTCAAAAGAATTAGATTTAAAGAGTTTTACTGAAATTTTGCAAAATCCAAATATTAAAAAAGTAGTTCATTCAGCAGTACAGGACATTGAAGCTTTTTACAAATCAAATGGAAAAATCGCAAAAGGAATAGAAGACTCTCAAATCTTAGCATCATACAGCGGCTTTAGAGCAAGAATTGGATACTCTGAATTAATCAAAAACCTATTCGACATTGAACTAGATAAAGGACAGCAACGTAGCGCTTGGCAAAAAAGACCCCTCACAACTGCACAAAGAACCTACGCTGCAGACGATGTTAAATATTTACTAAAAACTTACAGTATTCTAACTGAAAAATTAGAACAAAAACAAAATACCAAAAACTATCGAGAAGAATTAAATAAACTATATAACCAAAATTTTATACAAAACATGATTACTAACTCTTGGAAAAGATTCAAAGTTTTCGCTAAAGACAAAAACAAAAAAGGCAAATATCCAAAATTAATTAAAGCACTTTGTATTTTTAGAGAAAAACATGCAATAAAAATTGATTCTATTCGAGCAAATGTTTTTAATGATGATTTTATAAAATTTATGGCTTTTCATAGACCCTTAACAATTAAAAAAGCTGTTAAACTTTACAATATTGAAAAAAGATATAAACCAAATTTAAGATTACCAAGAAATCAAAAAATATTTAAAAAGACCATTAGATACGTTTGGTATAGTTTTTTTAATTTCTTTTAATTTAAATAAATTTAAGTTAAACAAAAATTTTCTAAAATGTCCGAAGAACTAAATCAAAAAATTTTACAAGAAATCCTAAAGGGAAATTGGTATGAAGTAACTGAATATATTTCTAAACCAGCATTCAAACTTGATACATTAGTTATTTACAAAGATACAAAACTCAAAATAAAAGATATTTTAGAAGAATCTGCTAAACAAATCCCTGAAGCAAAAAAAGCATATACAACACTAGTGGCAATTGAAAACAATCCTAATAAATAACGCAGTTATTTATTATCATTCAAGCACAAAGCGCGCAGAAGGATTGAGCGTTTAAGCAAGGCCTTTAGGCCGTAGCGAAAACGCGCATTGTCATTGCGAGAATTGCAAAGCAATTCGTGGCAATCTCATTCAACATAACTTATTCTTTCGTATTCCTAATATTGTCATTGCGAGGAGCACGAAGTGCGACGCGGCAATCCCCCTTCTTGTCATTGCGAGAATTGCAAAGCAATTCGTGGCAATCTCATTCAACATAACTTATTCTTTCGTATTCCTAATATTGTCATTGCGAGGAGCACGAAGTGCAACGCGGCAATCCCCCTTCTTGTCATTGCGAGAATTGCAAAGCAATTCGTGGCAATCTCATTCAACATAACTTATTCTTTCGTATTCCTAATATTGTCATTGCGAGGAGCACGAAGTGCAACGCGGCAATCCCCCTTCTTGTCATTGCGAGAATTGCAAAGCAATTCGTGGCAATCTCATTCAACACAATTCGTCTTTTCGCTTCACCCTCTTCTTACTAGCCTCCAATTCAGACAAAGCAACAATCTCCTGAATCCTATATTTAGCCTTTCCAACAACCTTCTGTTTTTTTGTAGATTCCTTTAAATTAGGAATAGATATTTGCTCAACACCCTGAGCTTTTCTAATGGATTTATTTGATAAAAATATAATTTCTTTTATAAGCTTCTTCTCTACATGAACTTTTGATATTTCTTTCTTAACACCGGCTTTATCCGTAGCTCTCAATACTTTATCCATATTTTCCTGGATAACTTCCTTTACAATTTCCTTTTCAGTTCCCAAAACTTTTTTCATTAATGCCATTTTTTTCTGACTTATATCTGTATTTTTTAAATCAAAAAAAGAAGCTTCCTCTTCCGAGCTTCTCTTTGGACATGACAAAGGCAAATTCATTTGATTCTTGCTTAAAGGAAAACTTATTTTTGTTTTATCTGATACAATATCCTTTATATCCTTATATTTACTTTTATCCAAAAAAACATCGTCAAACAAATCATCATCTTCGTTATCAAATTTATCATCACTCTCAAAACCTTTTTTCTCTTTATTTGTTTTATCACTATCTTCATTCTCTTCAAGATCAATTTCAATTTTATCAGCCATTTTTTGCTTAAGCTCAAACAAATATAAACTCGAAGGAATTTTAAGAATAAAAGAAATTAACCAAGTAACCTTATCTGTTAAATTTCCAATAACTTTATTTATCCAAATCAAAAAATCAAAAATACGTCGTACACTTACAATCAAACAATATACAGTGCTTGAAATCAGAAAAATAAAAAATAGACCAAAAACATTTAAAAACTTTTTATATATTTTTATCTTCTTATTTCTACTTTTAAAATAAAATTTTATTCTCTCAAACACAATTACAACAAAACGCTCAACATTCTTTTCTCGACCACAAAAAATCTTTTTTATAAGCTGTATAACTAATTCTATACCTATAAAAACATCTAAAATCAAAAAACCAATCAAGCAGACTACCGCGCTTAAGAAAGCAGGAATAGACAAAAATATAAAAGCTAATATTTTATTAAAATACAAATCTTTTCCAGCAGCATTTAATAAAAGTTTAATATCTTTAAAACGTTCAAAAAAATTATTAACTTTAAAAGAACAAACAATTTGTAAATCCTCAAAAAACTTAAATACTAATTTATTGTTTGCTCTATCAATACTCATATTAATCTCTAAAATTTACAAACTGCAAAGGAAGTTCAAGATTCATGTCATTTATCATTTGCATCATTGCTTGTAAATCATCTCTTTTTTTACCAGACGCCCTTAATTCATTTCCTTGAATTGAAACTTGAACCTTCATTTTATTTCCCTTTACTTCTTTTGTGATTTTCTTGGCATTTTCCTGATCAATTCCTTCTCTGATTTTTACATGTTGTCTCAAACTATTACCCGAAGCTTTCTCTGGTTCTTGAAAATCTAAAGCACGAACATCCAACCCACGCTTTACAAACGCACCCTTTAAAGAATTCTGAATTTGTTCCAAACAATAATTACTTTCGGCAACTATAGTTAGCTTTTCTTCTTTTTTATCATTCTCAAGAGACCATTGAGTATTTTTAAAATCATAACGATTTCCAATCTCCCTCGTAACAAGATTCACAGCATTATCAACTTCTTGTAAATCTATCTTAGAAACTATATCAAAACTAGGCATAATTATATTTGAAATTTGTTGTTAAATAATTACCATAAGAATATATCAACATAATTCTTAATCAAGGCAAATGTCTCTATTACTCATAGTCATTAAATAGTAGATAAATTTTTGAGAATAATTTGATGTAAGTTAAATCAAAAAGTTGTCTTAATAATAAATGTAAACTATTTAATGACTAGGGTAATAACACCAATAACCCATTCAAAATTAGAAAATACAAATTATTTGAAACACGGTTTTTTTACAAAAATTGGAGGGATCAGTAAAGAATTATTTGAGAGCCTTCATATAAATAGCAATAATACAAAAGAAGTTTTACAAAATAAAAAAATCATATCTAATCATTTTGATACTGAATTTCTATTTTTACCAAAAATAATCCATTCTTCAAAAGTTATAATTCTGGACAGTATACATAAAATTACACAATTTAAAAACTCTATTCCTGAGGGAGACGCCGTAGTAACAAATATGCAAAATATTTTAATAGGTATCACTACAGCTGATTGTGTTCCAATTTTATTTGCAGATCAAAACAAAAAAATAATAGCAGCAACACATGCTGGATGGCAAGGAGCATTAGGAGAAGTTTTAAAAAACACAATTCAAGCTATGGAAAAATTAGGTTCAAACCGAGATAATATCATAGCAATTATTGGACCTTGCATAAGACAACAATCATACGAAGTAGCTGTATCTTTCAAAAACAACTTTCTCGAACAAGATCAACATAACACTAAATTCTTCATAAATTCTACAAAACCAAATCACTATATGTTTGATCTAGCGGGATATGTGAGAAAAAAATTAGAAAATTCTAACATTTTAAATATTAATGATGTAAATTTAGACACATATACCGAAGCAGATTTATTCTTTAGTTATAGAAGAGCTTGTCATAAAACTAATGGAATCTGTGGAAGACAGTTTTCCGGAATAATGATTTTATAAAAAATGGCTAAAAAAACAAAAATTCAAATACAGAATCTACACAAATCTTTTGAAGGTAAGCATGTTCTCAAAGGCATTAATCTAGAAATCAAAGAAAAAGAATCTCTAGTTGTTATTGGTGGATCAGGAGCAGGAAAATCAGTTTTAATTAAAAATATTACCACACTTATGGATCCAGATTCTGGCAGCATTAAAATAGATGACAAAGAAATAACAAGCTTAAAAGAAGAAGATAAAAACAAATTAATGGATAAATTTGGCTTCCTATTTCAAGGAGGAGCTTTATTTGATTCATTAACAATTTGGGAAAATGTAGCTTTTAGATTAATTCATAAACAAAATATACCCAGAACCAAAGCTAAAAAAATAGCAATAGAAAAACTAAAAATTGTAGGCTTAGAAAAAAAGGTAGCTGATTTATATCCTTGTGAATTATCAGGTGGAATGCAAAAACGAGCTGCCTTAGCAAGAGCAATTGCTGCAGATCCAGAAATAATATTTTTTGATGAGCCCACAACTGGCTTAGATCCAATAATGGCTGATGTTATAAATGATCTAATTATTAAATGCTCAAAAACGGTTGGTGCTACAACCTTTACGATTACACATGATATAGCATCTGCAAGAAAAATCGCAGACAGAGTTGCTCTGCTTTATAAAGGAGAAATTATATGGTGTGATGATGTCAAAAAACTAGATAAATCTGGCAATAAATTTGTAGAAGAATTTATTGCTCCAACAATACACACAAAACAATAAAGGATAAATTATGTTCGGCAAAAAAAAAGAAGAAAACAAAACAGAGACAGCACAAGATTTAGAGCTCAATCTTGAACCAAAAAAAGAAGTTTTTGCACCAGAAAAACAAATGGAAAACTTTTTAGATCAAAATAAAAATCCAGAAACCAAACCCATTGCACCAACATTAAATTTGCAACCAAACACAAATAAACCAGAACAAACTTCTACAAATATTGTCGCTGCTAAACAAGAAGCACAGCCAATTTTAAACAAAGAAAATGCCGTTGCTACTCCACAAAAACCAGAACAAACAATACCTACTCCTCAAAATAAAGAAGTAGAAAAAATCCCTACTACAAACAAAACAATCCAAGCAGAGAAAAAAGAAGCACCAAAAGATTTATTTAATACAGAGGAGCAAATTAAAATTAAAGAAGAGGTTTTAAATAATATTGATTTAGACAAAATAGATCTTTCTGATTTATTAGATATGCCAGAAGAAAATATCCCAGATATAACGGGACAAAAAACAACAAAAATAGAAGAAGTTCCTCAAGAAGACGAATTTACTTTGGAGCCTTTAGTTGCTGGAAAAGAAGAAAAAATAGATCTAAACTTCAAACAAAAAACAACAACTGAAACACAGGATAAACAAATTACTCCAATAGCACCCCAAGAAAATAAACCTGAGGTAAAAAACACAACAGAACAAATAGTTCCACCACAAGAAATAAATACAGAAAATAAATCTGAGACACAAAACACAACAGAAATAAATACAGAAAATGAAGCAGAAAAAGAACTTCAAAGTCTCAAGTTAGAATCAAATTTAACGCTAGATAATTTAATTACGATATTGTCAGAAGTCGGTCTTGAAAGCAATCTAGAAGAAACATTAAATAATAAAGAATCAACAGAAGAAGAAAAATTAACAGCAAAAGATTTAATCAAAATCAAAGAGATATTCATAAAATACAATTTAGAAACACCTCCACCTAAAGAAGATTATGATGACGAAGATAACATAAGAGAAATAGTTGAAGAAGTTATGGATGAAAAACTTGAACAATGGACACAAAATCGCTTGATTCCATTAATGAAAGAATTACTTGAGAAAAAATAGTTCAAACCTATAAAACCTTACAATAGTAAAACCGATCACCGGACTGGTCACTGAACCTGTCGAAGCGTTTATATCAAATTATCTGAACAAACAGTCACCCTTATTCCATAATCTATCTAATACACAGATAACCTGGTGCAGCAGCTGATGATTCTAATAATTCACAATCAGGTGCAACAGCAGCTGGTCTCTCTATTGAATCTAAAGAATCTCCACTACTGGATGACGCAAGCAGTCTTTCAAAATCTCGCTTTGCTTGAGTTGCAGAGTCTGCACTGAAAACTTCTTTTACTGCAGCAGCAGTTTTTCGCTTTTTTTTATTTCTTCTTTTTTTTCGATTTCTTAATCTTCTCGCCTTTTCTATTTCTTGAGCTACAGCCTCTGCTTCTTTCAATTGATATTCTTCTCTATCATGGCAAACTTTATCTGCAGCAGATAGCATCACTTGACTATCAGAAGCCGCTATCTTCTCGAAACTTAAACTTGGTTCTCTTCCATGTTTTTCTTCCTCTCCCCATATATCAGCACATAAATCATTTAAACATTCCCCAAGTTTCGAAAGATTATTAAAGAATTGTGAAGAGCCTGTAAAGTCTAAAATTTTTTTTCCAGGTCTTGTTTTAGAATCAGCAGCAGAAAGATAAAGCCCATCTATCGTCGCTGCAACTCTAATTCTAAATTTAATTTTTGATCCTCTATCTTCAGATTTAGAATAACTAAGTAAAATATTACTTTTTTCACCTTCTTTACCATAATTCAAAAAGCAACTTTTATTTTTAGAAATTAATTTAAAAACATGTCTTTGAAAAACCTCAAGGTTTGGAGTTAAACCTCCTCTTTTTGCAAGTTTATCTCGTAATCTTTCTTGTACCGAACTTGGCATCTCTTCTGACATTTTATTTAATAATTTTTTTATTGCTATATCATAATATTTTTCAATTTAAAACATTATAACAATCTATATAATAAAAGTTATTTTTATGTCAATAAATAATTTTATTTCTCTAATTCACTTTCCACAAGATATATTACAAAAACAAAATTATCCTACCTTTTTATCCAATTTCTCAACCGACTTTCTCATACGATTAACAATTAAATTAATCGCATCACAAACTTCTTTAATACTAAAAGATTTTTCATCAAGCTCTAAACAAATCTTAACTCCCTCCAAACTCGCTAAAGAATCATTAATTTCAGAAACTACGTATTCAAACTCCTGTCGTGGATTATTATCATTAGACATTTTCTACTCCTTCCTAATTGTTCTTAAAAAAATTAATACACCAATTAAATTCGGTTTTACTCTTTTTATCATCCTACTCTTCTCTTGTCATCCTAAACACAGATATGTCATCCTGAACTTGTTTCAGGATCCATCTTTCTATTTCTATAGATCCTGAAACAAGTTCAGGATGACATAGTAAAAAAAATAAAACCAAAAAAATAGCCACTACAAACATAAAGTCTGAAGTGGCCGGGAAGGTTGTAAATCGTGTAAAACGACTACGGCATATTTGACCGAAGTCTATTGTATTTTGCCATCTTCCCGACCGTAAGGTTGGAAAGATAGTATACATTTTTCAAAAGTTTAATCAAACTTCAGTTTACAAAGGTTACAACACCCGGTACACTAACAAGAAATTAAAAAATAAATTCCTCAATTTCTCAATTAAAACCATTAAACAATTTTAATAATTTTTCAAGTTTAAACTAATTATTATCTTTATCTAATAACATTTGTTTTTTATCTGATAAATAATTTTTACTATTAACTATAGAACGATGTATTTTGGTTTCTATATTTTTTCTAGTTCCTCCCGCAATTTTTCCACCCAATATAGCAGCAGATTGATTTTCTTTAAATCCTTGTGCGTTTTGCATTCTTGCTAACTCTGCTGTTGTAGTTTCTCCAAGTATTACTAATGCTAATTCTAAAGGTGACATATGATCTCGTAAACTATGAGGTTTTGATAAACCCTTTAATTCTTTATGTTTTTTTATTGCTATATCAAAAGTTTCTTTTGATATAGCATCTGTCAATAAAGCATATTCTAAACCTAGTTGCACACCTCTTTTTTTCCATTCATTAGTAACTTCTTTTCTACTTACTATAGATTGTATCCTAGCATTTACCCACTCATCAGGATAACCTTTGGCTTTATATGTGTAAACTGCTCTTTTAATAGCAATCTCTGGATCTTGTGTTTCAAGTATTCTTTCATATCCTACTTTAGCTAACCACTTTCTAAAAGGTTCTGCTTTTGGAGACGGTATTGACTGTATTAATCGAAAAAGCGTTTCTGTATCTACACAATCTGTAAGATACATTTTTCCGTCTTTCCCTGATTTCATTTTCAGTTGTCCGATTTTATCGGACAACTCAATAAAACCCTCTTCTTGTAGCTTCTTTTTAAGATCTGTCCAATATTTTCTCGGTCTGTCAGTTTCTGCCACCGCTTCAACTACATCAACAACAGAAAACCACCAAGAATTTTCATGAAAAAACTATGTCATCCTGAACTTGTTTCAGGATCCATCTTTTTATTCTATGGATCCTGAAACAAGTTCAGGATGACATAGTGTGATGGTTGTTTATTGTTAACGCCTAACGCTTCGCTCCTCGCAAAAACACTGTAGGAAATTTATTGGATTGGACTATCTGGATTGCCGCGTCGCTTCGCTCCTCGCAAAGACACTGCGGAGTGAAAACAGATCACGAGTTTTAAGCAATTCTTGCACAGAGTTTTTAGGAGACTTGAGTATTTTCAAAGTCGAGCGTATTCTTCTACGCGACTTTGATAAATACGAGAAAGCGACAACAAAACTCAAAGCAAGAATTAGCTTAAAATTAAAAAAGGCCGGTGATGACTCCGTTGTTATCTACGTCAATGTTTTCGGCCGAAGGACTCTTAGGCAAGCCTGGCATTGTCATAACTGATCCAGCTAAAGCAACAATAAACCCAGCACCAGCAGAAAGATTAATCTCTCGTATTATGATTTTAAATCCTTCAGGAGCTCCTAATAATTTTTCATTATCAGAAAATGAATATTGAGTCTTAGCAATACAAACTGGTAAATTACCATAACCAAACTCAGTAAGTTTCTTAATCTCTTTTTTTGCTGCAGCTTCAAAATCTACACCATCAGCTCTGTAAATTTCTTTTGCAATTTTTTCAATTTTTTGATCAAGAGGTAATTCATCTTCATATAAAAATTTAAAATCACTTGGTTTGTTTTCTAAAGTATCAAGAACCTTTTCAGCTAGTTCTTTTCCACCATTACCACCATCTGCCCACACTTGAGATAAAGCAAAAGTAGCACCAATTTTTTCACATTCACTTCTTACAAAACCAATTTCCTCATCAGTATCACAAGTAAATTGATTCAATGAAACAACGACAGGAACTTGGAATTTTTGTAAATTTTCAATATGTCTTTTCAAGTTACAAATTCCTTTTTTAACTGCTTCTAAGTTTGGAATTGTTAATTCTTTCTTATCAACTCCACCATTGTATTTCAAAGAACGAATTGTAGCAACAATCACAATTGCGTCTGGTTTCAAACCAGCCTTTCTACATTTAATATCCAAGAATTTCTCAGCTCCTAAATCAGCACCAAAACCAGCTTCGGTAATAACTATGTCAGCTAATTTTAAAGCAGCTTTTGTAGCAGCAACACTATTACAACCATGAGCAATATTTGCAAAAGGTCCACCATGAATAATCGCAGGAGTTTCTTCTAAAGTTTGAACTAAGTTTGGTTTAATTGCTTCTTTCAAAAGACTTGCAACAGCGCCAGCACATTTTAAATCTTTTACAGTTACTGGTTTTTTACTCTTGTTGTAAGCAACAACAATTTTATTAACTTTAGCTTTCAAATCATTCAAATCATCAGATAAACAAAGAATCGCCATAATTTCAGAAGCAACAGTAATCATAAATCCATCTTCACGAGGAAAACCATTTTTCTTTCCACCCAGAGCAATAACAATGCTTCTTAAAGCACGATCATTCATATCAATAACTCTTTTCCACTTAATTTGAGTTAAGTCAATTTCTAAGGCATTTCCGGAATTAATGTGATTATCTAAGATTGCTGAAACTAAATTATGTGCAGTTGTAATAGCGTGAATATCGCCTGTAAAATGGAGATTAATATCTTCCATTGGTAATACTTGAGAATTACCGCCACCAGCAGCACCACCCTTTACACCCATACAAGGACCCAAAGAAGGCTCTCTCAAAGCCACAATTGATTTCTTACCAAGTTTCCAAAGAGCTTGTCCCAGACCAATTGTTGTTGTAGTTTTTCCTTCACCAGCTGGAGTTGGATTAATCGCAGTAACTAAAACAAGTTTTGCATTCTTTTCTTTTTTCTTTAAATCATTCAAAAAATCCTGAGTAAGCTTTGCTTTGTATTTACCATACATTTCTAAATGTTCTTCACCAATATCTAACTTAGCTGCTATATCTTTGATAGGTAGCATTTGTTTCGCTTGAGCAATTTCAATATCTGATTTCATCAGGAACCCTTTTTTAATTATTAAAACACACATTGTCATTGCGAGCTTTTGAAGAAAGCGCGGCAATCCAGTATATTAACATTTATCTAAATGGATCGCCACGTCGCTTTGCTCCTCGCGATGACAAAAACAGTAAAATAAATACTAAACACTGCAATCAAAATGTCTATGGGAAAATTAAAGATCCTTTCGCCTTACTTTAAATAATCTTCGTCTTGGATGAACACATCGTTCTTCAGTAGTATCAAGTATCCCTGGAGAAGATTCTCTATTTCTTTTTACCCCTTTTTGTTCACTACAATAAATATCTTTCAATTTTTCAGCACCTGCTATTACCGAGTTTAATTTATCAGACATTTGATTAAACATATCTCTTTCTTTGTTCTCTTTTTCATGAAATAATGGTCTAGCCTGTTCAATTGATTCCTGACAACCTCTAAGCTCTTTATGTATTTTTTCAAGCATTTTTTGTCCTTTCTGATGCATATGTTCTTTCACAAAAGCATTACGAGCAAGTTGCAATTCTGTCAATACCTCAAGTTCTTTTCCACCTTTTACTTTATCAAAAGATTCTGACAAAACATCTAAAACAGTTTTACTTGAAAATCTACTATATGGGCTAATATGATAAACAGCTTGTTTCAATGCGTCAGGACACAATTTAATTCCTTTTAATAAAAAATCTAAACAAAATGTATTGCCTATTCTTTCCCGTTGCTTTAATTTCAAATATTTTTCAGAAACTTGTAAAAAAATAGAGGGATCTGTATCCTTTAATAACTCAGGCTTAGCTTCAATTAATCCCATTATTAAATCCTTACGCCTCTTTCCATCACCCCTAGTACGAACCTCATTCACCGACACTATAAGAGAGTCTAAAACATCTTTTTTTTCAACCAATTCAAGTACAACTGGTAATTTGCTCACCAAATCACAAAGTTGTTCTGATTTACATCCTTCCAAAACGGCACAAGAAAATAAATCCATCTTTTTACCATCAGGAAAAATTAGCACTAAATTATCTTTATTATATTTCTTAAAATTATCAAGAGCGTCTTGCAATGTATCTCTTATTGATAAAAATTCCCCGCCATCTTCCATAAACAAAGCTTATTATTAATAATCTTTAATAAAGAATAACTAAATTAAATTAAATATCTATGGGAAATTTAAGAACTTACCTTGTAATTTTAAAGTTGAATATTAAATTTACAAGGTAACAAGTTTAATTGAATTCAACTTTTAAAGATTCATTACTTTCTTTAAAAATAATTTCTTTAACATTAGTTACGTTTTTAAGATCCTCTAAAACATTTTGCATTTTTCCTACACTTGAACAAAAAACTGTAATCTTATCCATTTCAGTTTTTATAGAAATATTTTTATCTGATTTATACTGACGAACTTCTGCAAGAATTTTAAGAATCGTTTCTCCTGTTGTAAGAATGGATCCTGAAACAAGTTCAGGATGACATAGTGTGTGTTCGGAACAACATAGTATAGAAGGCCACATACCTCTTGAATGAACAGATTTCTTCTTCTCAAACTCATCTTCATAAACACAAGAAAAAATCTCCTCTGTAACATGAGGAATAAATGGAGCAAATAATTTTAATACTGCATTTAAAACATAATAAATTGTTCTAACAGCACTTTGTTGAGCTTTTGTAATTTGTTCTTTTTGTTTTTCATTTAACTCCGTATCTTTATATTTAAATCCATCTGCACCATAGCAACGAACCTTTACAATTTCTAAATAATTGTCACAAAAACTATTCCAGAAGAAATGTTCAATAGCATTCTTTGCCTGAGCAAATTCATATTTTTCAAAATTATATTTAGCATTATAAATAGTGGCAGAAAGTAATTCTAACAACCACAAATCCATCACCTCATAAATCTTCCCATCTTTAATATCGCTTTCAATATTCGCAATCGGACTCTTTAGCTTCTCAAAATTCATCGCAGCAAATTTCGCTGCATTAAACAATTTTGTAACAAGTTTATTTCCAGTTTTAATTATTTCTTCAGAATAAGAAGTATCAACTCCAAGATTAGAACCACCTGCCCAATATCTAATTGCATCACTTGAATGATTTTGTAAAACCTTAACAGGATCAATTATATTACCTTTTGATTTTGACATTTTTGTTCCATCAGATGACAAACAAAATCCACTTATCATTAAATTTTCCCAAGGAATTGTATCTCCGTGACAATGCGCTTTTACCAAAGTACAAAATGCCCAACTTCTAATAATGTCATGAGCTTGACACCTTAGGGAAAATGGTAATTTTAAATGATCATATCTATCTTTGTCACAATTCATTTCTTCACTGATTCCATGAATAGATAACTGTGGAGAAACAGCAGAAGTTGCCCAAGTATCAAATACATCGGTTTCTCTAACAACTTCATCTGCACTATAACCTTCTGGTAAATCACAAGTTGGATCAACTGGTAATTGTTCAACTTTAGGCATAATTGCTTTCCCCTCTTCTCCGCTTCTTTTTGAATACCAAACAGGAACAGGAACACCAAAAAACCTTTGTCTTGAAACACACCAATCCCAATTCAAACCATCAATCCAATCATGAATTCTTGCTTCCATCCACTCAGGATGCCATTTACATTCTTTTGCTTTTGCATGCAATTCTTCTTTAATATCTAAAACCTTAATTAACCATTGTTTCTTAACTAAAATTTCAACTGGAAATTTTGATCTTTCTCCAACTTTAACTGCATGTTTTATTGCAACTGGTTTTCTTGTAACTTTTCCTTCTGCCTCAAGAATTTCTAAAATCTTCTCACGAGCTTGTTTAATTTTTAAACCATTTAGTTCAGTTTGATATTTTTCAGAAATAACATCTTTAACATTGTCAAAAATAACTTTACCAACTTCATCAAAAATAATCCTCAAATCCAATTTATACTTCTTCCATTTTTCAACATCTGCTTGGTCACCAAAAGTACAGCACATCATAACACCAGTTCCTTTATCTTTTTCAACCGATTCATCTGCTATCATCGGAACCGTAACACCCAAAGGAGTAATCGCATTTTTTCCACCATATTTCTTTTCATCATCAGGATGATAAAATACTGCAACACATGCCGGCAACAATTCAGGACGAGTTGTCATAATTTCTAAATCCTCACCACCTTCAATTGAAAACTTCAAATAAGTCATCTGACTATCAAATTCTTTCTCTTCAGCTTCTGTTTGAGCTAAAGCTGTTTGATCAACAACATCCCAAATAACAGGCTGTTCCTTGTGATACAAATAACCTTTATTATACAAATCAATAAATGACATTTGGGAAACTTTACGAGACATATCAGAAATTGTTCTATATTCTTCATCCCAATCAAAAGAAAATCCAACCTGCTTAAACATTTCCCGTATTTTATCTTCAGCATCAAGAATTTCTTTATCACAAATTTTTACAAATTCTTGTCTTTCCATGTCTTTACTTCTCTTCTTAATCTTTTTCTCAACATATCTTTCAGAAGGAAGTCCGTTATCATCATAACCAGTTGTATAAAATACATTCTTGCCTTTCATTCTTTGGAAACGAGCTATGAAATCCATCTGAGAGAAGCTAAAAGCATGTCCCATATGTAAAGCACCAGAAACATGAGGAGGAGGACTGTCTATTGCATAAACATTTTCTTTATCTTTATCTGACCAATCAAATTTGAAAATTTTATTATTTGTCCAATAATCTTGCCACTTTTTCTCTATTTCATGAGCATTGTATTTTTTAGGTAATTCTTTCATTTTTTGACTTATTTGATTTTTTATACAATAATAATGATTATGATTGTTCCATATTATTAAATTAAGATCAATTATTTTTATGTTACTCACAGTTGATATCGGCAATACAAGCGTTGGTTTAGGAATTTTTAACAAAGACAAAGTTATGCATAAATGGCGTTTGTTAAATGAAAAAAAACGCACAATAAAACAATACGAAACTGGAATTAAAAAACTTTTCAAAGCTTACAAAATCAATGAATCAGATATAGAAGGTATTATTCTAGCTTCAGTTGTACCATCACTTACAAGCATACTTCAACAAGCATTAAAATTTCTTAAAAAGAAAATTATTTTTATAGGAAATCCCGATACAAAACTAGATATCAAACTCAAACCAAGTATTAAAAGAAGAATAGTTGGTCATGATATTTTAATGAATGTAGTAGCAGGTAAAAATAGATTTAAAAATAATTTCATAGTTATTGACATGGGAACTGCAACTACTTTTGATGTTGTAGATAAAAAAGGTATTTATATTGGAAGTGTTATTGCACCAGGAGTTGGTTTAACTTGTAAAGCCTTAACTGACTGCTGCGCACAACTACCAAAATTTTCAGCTAAACCAATAAAAAAAATTATAAATAATAATACATTGAATTGCATGATCGCTGGAATTTATTTCGGCTATATTGGCTTACTTAAAGAAATCACAAAAGAAATTCAAAAACAACATGGTAAAATGACTGTTTGTCTAACTGGGGGAACTTCAAAACACTTTGTAAAAAAACTAGATTTTGTAGATACTAATGCACCTTATTTAACAGCAGAAGGATTAAAACTTACTTGGGAATTAAATCAATAACCCCAAAAAACTCTATTTCTACATAAAGTAAACTTAAAAAATTTAAACTCTTATAACAAATGATTATTCTTCTGCAAACACCGCTTTTAGCAACTCAGTGTTTGAAGTGGCTCTGAAAAAACAATGACTTCCCATCATTTCAATAAGACCTTTTTTATAAAGCTGTCTTAGTGTTTGAGAAAGATTAATTTGTTTTAATAATTCTTTTTCTTGTATATCCTTAGGTAATGGAAAGATCATTGTTCTGTTGTTTTGAATGGCATTAACAAGTATCAGCTCTTCATCTCTTGAGATTTTCATTTTAAAATCTTGTTTTTCATTTAAAATATGTGGATAGCTCATAATATTACCTAAATTTTTTTTGTTCATTATTCTTTTTTAGATTTTTATCTATCTACACAACTTCTTCTTCATTATCCTTTGTATCATTCACAACATTATAAGAATCTTGTGAAACTGGAGTGTTTTTAAAATAACTATCTACGTATTGATTTTCTAATTTACAATCTATGTTTTGAAAAAAATTACAATCTTGCTCTTTATTGGATTTTTTAAAATTTTTAATTGTGCTATTATCAAACATATCTAAACCCTTATTTGCCAAGTATATAAAACTACATCATCATTATACTGCTAGATTAATCTATTTCTTCTATAATTAAATTAAAACATATGTTGACAAACATGTCTAACGATTTATGTTTTATATAAATCAATTTATGTAGAATTAAATAACACACAAAAATATGAGAAAAGATACAAGATTTTATTATAAAAAAAGTAGAATACAACAACTGCGTGGCTTCTGCTGTACTGTACAAAATAATTGTTCTGCAAGACAAGCTGCCGAAAAAATGAATTTAGATCATAGTACTATAGCCGTACAAATTAGATCTTTAGAAGATGATTTAGGAATTAAACTTTTTAAAAGAACAGCCAATCATAGATTAATACTTACTGAAAAAGGCAATCTTTTTTATGAAATGGCTATAGATAAATTACAAGCCATAGAAGGACTATTCGATGCATTTTATACTAAATTAAACAATACTGAACAAAATACAATTAGAATAGCTGCTCATCACGTTGTATTATCACATATTCTGCCTAAATTTTTATATCAATACCAAGAGCAAAATCCAGAAAATAAAAATGTAAAAATAGCTTTATCTAATATTTCCAAAGAGGAAGCTATAAAAAGATTAATAGATGGAAAAATAAATCTTGCAATTTTTCCATGTCATGAGAATGAAGAAAAATTACCAGAACTATCCTATATAAATTTTCTAAATTATAAGCCAGTTGTTGTAACTCATAAAAATCATCCATTATCAAAAAAAGAAATTATTAAACTTGAAGATATCAAAAATTATCCTTTTCTATTAGTTGATAAATTTAGTTTAAAATCTTCAATGAACACATGGATGGTTGAAGAAAATATGGGAAGTAATTTTGAATTTGAAAATGCTACTTGGGAAATTTTAAAACATATGGTAAAAAATAATATTGGTATTACGGGATTTTCAGAAATTTATATCGATAAAGAGGAAAAAGATTTAAGACATAAAAAAGTAGAACATATTTTTCCTAAAATATTCTTTACAATAATAACAAAAAAATATTCATTAATTGGAAAAAAGACTCAAAAAATTATAGACTTGATAACATCTAACTATTTAAAATCTCTCTAAGAACGGTTGAAATATTTTGAGTACGTTCTTTTGTATTATTATCATAGTTTGAGATATCATTGCGAGTAATTTCATAATAATTAGCAGGCAATCCCCCTTTTCTTTCTTTCTTTCCTTTGTAACTCAGCCCACCTTTTAACATTATATATTGAGACGCAAGATTATTAGATAAAGCAGTTCCCCAAGCTAAATTTATACTTTTTACTTTATCAAAAGCATATTTTCCGGCTAGAAAAAGTGAATCATATCCCAGAGATTTGCCTTGAGCTTTTTTACAAAGATAAAAACCCAATTCCACTTCTGTTGGAAGATTATTTTCAACTTTCATAACTATAGGCCCAACCATTCCCATTTTTTGATTCGCGCTATTTAATACAGTATAAAAACCTATTCCCCACAATTTATGCGAATATGTTTTAAGCTCAAAATCAGCCCTCATTTTTTTTCAGAGGGAATTGCTCCACCAAACAAAGAAACTGCTTTCATTAATTCTTTATCAGTCATAATTTCTTTATAAAAAATATAATCATCTTTAGAATCAATCAACATTGGTTTTAAAGAAAATTCTCCTATATTCTTATTAAAACTTTTTAATATTTTACTCATAAACAAAATAAATTAGTAAGTTGATAAATTAAGTTAAAATTAACCAATAACTTTTAAAATATCTTTGGGATTCTTAACAAGATAATCAGGATAAACACCTTTTAATTCTGTTTCACTAGCATATCCATACAAAACAGCAATAGTATCAAGATCATTGCTTTTAGCAGCTAAAATATCATATTTTCTATCACCAATTAAAATAGTTTCTTCAATTTTTAACTCACAATCATAAATAACCTCTTCTACCAATCTTTCTTTTCCTACCTTACCTTCAGATGATACATTTCCATAAAAACTTTCAAAAATATCTGTTAATTCAATTTTTTTCAGAGTTTCTTCTATTAAAGATATAGGTTTGTTAGAGACTAAAAAAAGTCTAAATCCATTAGCTTTTAATTTTATTAAAACATCTAAAATATCATCATATATTTTTGTATGAACAAACCAAAATTTAGCATAGTAATCTCTGTAAATAGAAACAGCTTTCTGCAATATGTCTTTATCATTAACTTTCAATAATTTTGAGAAACAAGTTTTTAACCTTGGACTTGCGCACCAATACAAATCTGACTTATTAGAAACCACAATATCAAATTCTTTTAAAGTATGAAGCAAACTATTAATTATCGCTTCCTTGGAATCAACAATAGTTCCATCCAAATCAAAGATTATGTTTTTATATTTACTCATTTCTTTCTCCATTAAAAAAGGGGAAGTTTTAAAACTTCCCCTTATTAGTTAAACAATTTTAAATGTAATAATTGTAAAATTATTTTTTCTTGTCATCTTTTTTAATTTCTTTTTTTGCTGCAACCTTCTTAGCTATACGAACTCTAACTTTTTTTGCATCAGTAACTTTTTTTTCTTTTACAATTTTTACTTTATCTAATTCACCTTTTTTTTCTAAAGCTTTAGTAACTTTTTTTCTTAATAATTTTGCCTTATCAGACATTCTAGAAAAACGATAATTCATAAGAAAAACATCTAATGTGCCATACTTATTAATTGTTCTCAAAGTACTAGAAGCAATTTTTAAAGTTACATTAACACCCAAAGCTTCACTCTTAAAAGACATTTTTTGCAAATTAGGTTCAAACTTTCTTCTTGTTCTTCTTTTTGAGTGAGAAACATTGTTTCCAGACATTACGCCCACATCAATTAAATCACATCTTTTTGTCATTTTTTTTACCGAATTAGTTTATTATTATTTAAAGATATAGCTAAGAATACACACAAAACGATTAAAAGTAAAGTGGTTACAATAAAGAAAGTTAATTAAAATTAGATTTTATAAAGTATTTTCAAAGAATTTAGATTTTAAAGCGCGAAAGCATATTTTTAGTACATAGCAACAAATAAATTCAAATTCTAACAAAATTCAAAATAAAATTGAATTTTAAGTACTTTCTAAAAGTTTTTTAACCCCTTCTATTCCTCTTAACTCTTCAGGAAGCTCTTTAGAAATTTTATAAGTTGAAACTCCAATAGGTTTAGTTATACACTGAATACTTTTATCCTGAACCTCTTTATCTGAATCAGAACACAAAAGAATTCCTATTGTAGCATTATCATTTTTACCTTTTAATATATCATCTATAGCTGCTACATAAAATTCCAATTTACCAACAAACTCAGGTTCAAATGATTTAACTTTCAACTCAAAAACCACATAACTCTTAAGACAAATATTATAAAAAAGTAGGTCTATATAAAAGTCTCTTTTCCCGACCTTTAAATGATACTGTCTTCCGACAAAAGCAAAACCCCTTCCTAACTCAAGAATAAATTGTACTATTTTATCAATTAGACCTTGCTCAAAATTTTTTTCATTTCTTTTTGCTTTCATATCTAAAAATTCAAAATTATATTCTGATTTCAAAATATCTCTCGCAAGATCAGATTGAATTTTTGGTAACGTTATACTAAAATTATGCACTTTTTTATTATCTACAGCCTGTCGCTCATAAACACTACTATCTATTTGTATCAGCAACATACTAACCGACCCAACCATTTTTTATTGTTTGTTGCACATACCAATCTCTTTTCTCTTTATTTTGTAATTTTTCAAGCAACAATACATTATGAGACCAAGAAATATTTAAAATTTGGCCAGATAGCGTCTGACCAATTTCCAATAATTCAAGATAACTCTCTGCAAAACGCTTCATATACTTAATATTTGTATAAGAAAAACCTTTCATATTTGGAAATTCTTTTCTTAAATCTTCAGATAATTTTCTAACTATCCCGCTTCCCCATTTTGCCATTTTTTGTTTTTCCAAAATAACCTTACCAATATTCCAATACAAAATAATAAGTTCTTTATTAACAGACAAAGCAGCTTTTAGCTGAGCTTACTTAACTCTATTTTTTATATCATTTAAAACCGTAACATATTCTTTACTAGCTTCCATTTCAATTTTACATTATTATAAACAAACAATTACATAAATAATATATAACTGAGTGTTTATAAATCAATATCTATTTTTTAAGATTTCTTTTAGAATAAATTCCCGCCTCCACGGAAATGACAAAAACGAATACAAAAAATTAAATTAATTCTTATAAAAAAAATTTAGGGATTTAGAAAATGTTATTCTTTAGAATTTACATTTTTTTAATCAGTCATCCTCGTGGCGAAAAATCGCAAAGCGGTTTTTCGATCATCGGGGACCTAAAAATTTTAAGAAAAAGTATAAGAACTCTATTTTAAGCAATTTTTGCTAAGGTTTTTTAGGAGATTCAAAGTTTTTTAGAAATCAATCGTATTTTTGAATAAGTGAGTCTTAAAAAAATTTTCCAAAGCGACAACAAAAACCAACGCAAAAATTAGCTTAATATGAGAAGTCGATAAGCTTTTCACCAACACCCACAACATCACCGGATTTAAAATATATCTTCCCAATAGTAACCTCATAATCAGTGCGAAGAACATTTTCCATTTTCATTGCTTCAATGTTCAATAATTCACCACCAACAGCAACTTTATCACCTTCTTTTACTTTGAATTTAACAATTTTACCTGTTATTGGAGCTTTCAAACAATTTGGTCTCACATTTCTCTCAATCTTTGGCATATATCTTTCCAATTCAGAAATTCTAACTGATCTAACTGTAACAAAAACATCTGAACCCATATATTGAAAATCAAAATTACCGGTATGGTCATCGGAATTAATTTTCACATTTATAGATTTATTATTCACCAAACCTCTAAAAATATTATCACCTAATTGCCAAGAACTTTCAACTGCGACATAACCACCAGGAAAAGCAACACTTAAAAGCCCTTCCTTGTTAGTCGAAATTGTACATAAATATTTTACATCATCTACAGTAATAACCCACTTGTCATTTAATTCTATTTCTTTTTCTGACATTTGTCCTGTAATAGCAGTATATCTTTTCAAATTCTTCATAAAAATAAAAGCAGCAACTCCAATTAATGGATTTTTAGATTTATCTTTTAATTCGTTACCTGAAAAACCATCTGAAAACTCTTCTTTGATAAATGAAGTCGAAAGATCACCTTTTTGGAATCTTTTATTATACATAATAGTTTCTAAAAAACTTATGTTATGAGAAATTCCATCAATATAATAACTTCCCAAAGCTTCTCTCATTCTTTGAATTGCTTCGTTTCTATCTTTACCGTAAGAACAAAGTTTGGCAATCATAGCATCGTAAAACATACTAATTTCACATCCTTCATAAACACCTTTATCAACTCTTATTCCCTCAACTCCTATTGGCTCAATATATTTATTAATTCTACCCGAAGACGGTAAGAACCCTCTAGCGGGATCTTCAGCACAAATTCTACTTTCAATAGCCCAACCTTTTAATTTTATATCTGATTGTTTAAAGGGTAATTTTTCACCTTTTGCAATTCGAATCATTAATTCAACTAAATCTAAACCAGTTATTAATTCAGTTACTGGATGCTCAACTTGCAATCTTGTATTCATTTCTAAAAAATAGAAATTTTTATCTTTATCCATCATGCATTCAATAGTTCCCGCTGAAAAATAGCCAACCTTCTTAACTAAAGCTATGGCCTGTGCATACATTTTATTTCTAGTTTTTTCATCAACAAATGGACTTGGTGCTTCTTCTATTACTTTTTGATGATTTCTTTGAATCGAACATTCTCTTTCACCTAAACACACAATATTTCCATATTGATCAGCTATAACTTGAATTTCTATATGTCTTGGACTTTTAATATATTTTTCAACAAAAATTCTATTGTCCCCAAAATAATTTGTTGCCTCATTTGTAGCGCTTTCAAAAGCATCTGCCATATCCGCTTTTTTATCAACTATCCTAATACCCTTACCTCCACCACCGGCGGAAGCCTTAACCATAACAGGAAAACCAATTTTTTGTGAAACTCTTATTGCTTCTTCTACGTCTTTGATTACACCGGCATAACCGGGTACAACACTAACACCTGCTTTTTTAGCTAACTTCTTAGATTTAATTTTATCTCCCATACATTTCATCGCTTCAGCAGGAGGACCAACAAATATAACTCCTTCTTTATCTAAAGCTTGAACAAACTTAGCATTTTCAGATAAAAATCCATAACCAGGATGAACATATTTTGCACCAGTTTTACGTACTGCTAAAATAATCTTTTTAATATCCAAATAACTTTCTGAAGACAGTGAACCACCTAACAAAACAGCTTCGTCAGCCATTTGAACATGCAATGAATTTGCATCTGCTTCTGAATAAACAGCAACAGTGCTTAATCCCATTTTTCTTGCAGTTTTAATAACTCTACAAGCTATTTCGCCTCTATTTGCTATTAAAATTTTCTCTGTAGTGGTCATAATTAATTTTCTTTATTTGTTTTACAAAGGAAGATTATCGTGTTTTTTATTTGGAGTACCAACCTTTTTATTTTTTAAACACTTCAATCCATCACAAATTCTTCTTCTAGTATTTTGCGGCTTAATAATTTCATCAATGTATCCTCTAGAAGCAGCAAAAAAAGGATTTGCAAATTTTTCTCTATATTCTTGAATTTTTGCTTTTCTTTCATTCTCATCTAATCCTTTATGCATAATATTAACAGCACCTTCGGGACCCATAACAGCAATTTCCGCTTTATCCCAAGCATAATTAATATCACCTCTTAAATGCTTAGAATTCATAACAATATAAGCACCACCATATGCTTTTCTTGTAATAACTGTAATCTTAGGAACAGACGATTCTGCATAAGCATATAATAATTTTGCTCCATGAACAATAATACCATTATGCTCCTGATCAGTACCTGGTAAAAATCCTGGCACATCAACAAAAGTAATAATAGGAATACTAAAAGCATCACAAAATCTAATAAATCTGGCTGCTTTACGAGAAGCATTTATATCTAAACATCCGGCCATTTCTAATGGTTGATTAGCCACAACACCAACAGTACGTCCTTCCATTCTTCCAAAACCAACAATAACATTTTTTGCATATTCAGGTTTAATTTCAAAAAAGTTTCCCTCATCAACAATTTTATCAATTAATTCCTTCATATCATATGGCTGATTTGGATTTTCAGGAACTAACGTATTTAGTGAAACATCAACTCTATCTGCCTTATCGTCACTTTTTATACTTGGAACTGCTTCAGAATTATTTAAAGGTAAAAAGTTAAATAAACTTCTTGTATGTAACAATAATTCAATATCATTATCAAAGACTCTATCTGCAACACCACTTATGGAACTATGTACAGACGCTCCACCTAAACCTTCTTTATCAATTTCTTCATGTGTAACAGTTTTTACAACTTCAGGACCAGTTACAAACATATATGACGTGTTTTTAGCCATAAAAACAAAATCAGTTAGTGCGGGAGCATAAACGGCACCACCAGCACAAGGACCCATAATTAAAGAAATTTGAGGTATAACACCAGAAGCATCTACAATTCTTTGGAAAATTTTTCCATAACCACCAAGAGAATCAACCCCTTCTTGAATTCTAGCGCCACCAGAATCACAAATTCCTATTACTGGAGCTTTAGCTTTCATCGCCATATTAATAAGTCTTTCTATTTTTTGAGCTTGAGCTTGACCTAAAGAACCACCAATAACTGTAAAATCTTGACTATAAACAAAAACCAATCTGCCGTTGATAGTACCAGAACCACTAATAACACCATCACCAGAAAACTTTTTGTTATCCATACCGAAATCTGAACATCTATGCTCTATAAATAATCCATATTCTTCAAAAGAATCTGCGTCCAATAAAATTTCAACTCTCTCTCTTGCAGTTAATTTTCCCGAAGTATGCTGTCTTTTAATTCTTTCAGCACCTCCACCCAAAAGAGCTTTTTCTCTTTTTTCTATAAATTTTGCATTAATTCCACCAACAAACATACCGTCCTCTCTATTGTTAAAGCAATAGAAGCATTATAAACGATCTTTTAGTTTTTTGAAAGTTTTTTATTGCTAAAAATGTACAAATACATAAAAAATATTGACACTTATTTTTTTTATGATTAATAATACATAAGAGTGATATTCAAATCAGAGTCTTTTTTAAGCCTATTTACCCATCACTACAATCCATTTAATTTTCAAATTATTATTAACTTTCAACTAAAATTATGACAACAGAAAATACCCCCTCAAATCTGACATCAAGTTCAGAAAAAAATAATGAAGATACAAAGATTCAAAAACAAGAAGAAAAATCAGGAGAAACTCTAGATTTAATTGAACTAAGAAACAAAACCCCAGAAGAGCTTATATTATTAGGTGAAAAATACAATGTAGATAATTTTTCAGAACTTCACAAACAAGATTTAACTTATGAAATCCTAAAAAAATTTGCTGAAAATGACAACAATACAGCAATGGGAGATGGTGTCTTAGAAGTATTACAAGACGGATTTGGATTTCTCAGATCTCAATTATCAAACTATGTTCCAGGATCTGATGATATTTATGTTTCTCCAAGCCAAATTAAAAGATTTGGATTAAAAACAGGAGATTCAGTAAAAGGACAAATAAGACCTCCAAAAAAAGGAGAAAGATATTTTGCCTTGTTAAGAGTACATACAACAAACTTCCTTCCACCAGAAAAAACAAGATACAGAGTTCATTTCGAAGATTTAACCCCCTTATATCCAGAAGAAAAATTATCTTTAGAAAATGATAAATTATTAGCAAAAGGTGATGACAGTACAAGAATAATGGATATAATTACTCCAATGGGTAAAGGTCAAAGAGGTTTAATTGTTGCTCCACCAAGAACAGGAAAAACAGTTTTACTAAAAAATATTGCACATGCAATAACTGATGCTCATCCAGAAGTAACTCTAATGGTTTTATTAATAGATGAAAGACCAGAAGAAGTAACTGATATGTTAAGATCAGTAAAAGGAGAAGTTGTTAGCTCAACTTTTGATGAACCAGCATATAGACACGTTCAATTAGCAGAAATATTAATTGAAAAAGCAAAAAGATTAGTTGAAAGTAAAAAAGACGTAGTAATTTTGTTAGATTCAATAACAAGATTAGCAAGAGCTTACAACACAGTTATTCCCTCCTCAGGAAAAGTTTTAAGTGGTGGTGTTGATTCAAACGCTTTACAAAAACCAAAAAGATTTTTTGGTGCAGCAAGAAACATAGAAGAAGGTGGCTCTTTAACCATCATTGCTACAGCTCTTGTAGACACTGGTTCTAGAATGGATGAAGTAATTTTCGAAGAATTCAAAGGAACAGGAAACTCAGAAATTATACTTGATAGAAAACTTTCTGATAAAAGAATTTTCCCTTCAATTGATATAACCAAATCAGGTACAAGAAAAGAAGAATTATTAGTTGATAGTGGAACACTTTCTAAAACATGGATGCTACGTAAAATCCTTACTTCAATGAGTTGTGTAGAAGCGATGGAATTCTTAAAAGAAAAAATGGGACACACAAAATCAAATGAAGAATTCTTTAAGGTAATGAATTCTTAATATGAGCGATGTTAATTTTAACTACCTCAGATTAATTCGAAGTAATTCAATAGGACCAAAAACATTTTACAAATTATTAAATCAGTTTGGTTCTATTGAACACGTTTTACACAATTCCCATTCCTTAATTCCAGAAAAAGAAATTGAACAAGAAATACAAAGTTGCAAAAAGCTTGGTGCTAAAATCATTAGTATTAATGATAAAGAATATCCTGAAACATTAAAACAAATTTCAGATCCTCCTCCAATTTTAACTTGTTTAGGTAATATTGAGCTTTTAAATACAAATTGTTTTGCAATTGTTGGCGCAAGAAATGCTTCTGCTAATAGCTATTCTTATGCACAAAAATTAGCACAAGAATTAGGACAAAATAATTTAACAATTGTTTCAGGATTAGCAAGAGGAATTGATTCTGCTGCTCATCAAGGCTCGATAAATACAGGAACAATTGCTGTTTTAGGAACTGGTATTAACACGATCTATCCAGAAGAAAACGAACAGCTTTATCATGAAATCGCTAAAAAAGGATTAATCATTTCAGAATTTCCATTTTCAACACAACCGCAACCACAAAACTTTCCAATACGAAATCGAATAGTTTCAGGCTTATCTCAAGGAATTTTAGTTGTAGAAGCGGGATTTAAATCAGGAACATTAATAACAGCAAAACAAGCTTTAGATCAAAACAAAGATATTTTTGTTGTACCAGGCGCACCATACGACCCTAGATGCAAAGGTTCAAACCAATTAATAAAAGATGGTGCAATTATGGTTACAAAAAATGAAGATATTTTAAATGAACTTAATTTAGAAAAAACAAACAAACCTCAAATTCAAACACAATTGTTTGAACAACAAAAAACACAAAAAACATTAAAACCAAAATCAGAACCAAAAAATCTTAAGGGAAAAATTCTCGACAAACTCAATTCGACTCCAATCTCAATCTCAACTCTAACAGACCAACTTCAAATCCCCTCTTCTAAACTAGACATAATTTTATCAGAATTAGAATTAGAAGGAAAAATTATTATAGAATATGGACAAATTCGTTCCGCATGATACAATTGCTTTAAATCAAAATAATAAAGGAAATCCATGAATGTAAATTCAATCAGTATAGGAAATGTATTAAGCTTTAAAGACAAATATTGGATAGTACTTAAAACAAATCATGTAAAACCAGGAAAAGGTGGAGCTTTTGTACAAGTTGAAATGAAAGACATTATAAATGGTACAAAATTAAACGAAAGATTTCGTTCAACTGACACCGTAGAAAAAGTTACTATAGATGAAACAGTTTTACAATATCAATACAACGAAGGAGAAGCTTTAGCTTTGATGAACATGGAAACCTTTGAAACAACCTCTCTTTCAAAAGAATTAATCGAAGAACAATCTTTGCCATTTCTGCAAGAAGGAATGGATGTAACAGTTGAATATTGTGAAAATATTCCTATTAAAATTCATTTACCAGAAACTGTAATAATGGAAATAAAAGAAACTGAACCAACAGTTAAAGGTCAAACCGCAGCAGCATCTTATAAACCAGCAATTTTAGAAAATGGAGCAAGAGTAATGGTTCCACCATTTGTAACAAGTGAAGATAAAATTGTTGTTAGAACTACAGACGCAACATATGTAGAAAGAGCAAAATAAAATTGCTCCACTATTATCGTTCCCGGCAAAGATATGAATCTAGATCAAAAAACCTTCTTCAACTCCTTCACAACATTCTTAGAAACAAAAGGAGCAATGTCTCCCCCAAGCTGACAAATTTGCTTAACAAAACTAGAAGAAATAAATTGAGTTTCTTCTAATGCAGGTAAAAAGATAGTCTCGATTTTACTGTAAAGTTTTCTATTCATAGCAGCCATTATGAATTCATATTCAAAATCAGAACCAGTACGAATTCCTCTTATAATTAATTGTGCTTTTTGTTTTTTTATAAACTCAACCAGCAAGCCTTTAAACGGCAATACAATTATTTCTGTTTTTTTATCTTTAATTTCTGTTTCTACATCACGTTTAACAATTTTCACTCTTTCTTCCTGAGTAAATAAACTATCTTTCGTAATATCTTTAGCAACTGCTATTACAAGTTTATCAACTGTTAAAACAGCTCTACGAATAATATCTAAATGACCTTTTGTAATTGGATCGAATGTCCCTGGGTAAATTCCTGTAATTTTTTTCATAATTTTTTCCAAAAATTTTATTAAAATTTTTCATCCTTCAAGCGCAAAGCGCGCAGAAGGATCGAGCGTTTCGTAGAAACGCGCATTGTCATTGCGAGCTTTCGAAGAAAGCGCGGCAATCTTATCGAAACACAAGATATTTTAATTGTCATTGCGAGCTTTCGAAGAAAGCGCGGCAATCTTATCGCAACACAAGATATTTTAATTGTCATTGCGAGAAGCACGAAGTGCGACGCGGCAATCTCACGGTTGTGTCATTGCGAAAAGCACGAAATGCGACGCGGCAATCTCCCTTTATGTCATTGCGAGCATTTCTTAGAAATGCGTGGCAATCTTATCGCAACACAACATATTCTCCATTATCATCAAAATAAAGAAAAATTCAAATAAAAAAGGCGCGATTCCTCGCGCCTTTTAACAAATCAAAATAAAGAATAATTACTTTTTCTCTTTTTTCTCTACTTCTTTTTTCTCTTTAACCTTTTTAACAGATTTCTTTTCTTCTACTTTTTCTTCTACTTTTTCTTCTACTTTTTCTTCTACTTTTTCTTCTACTTTTTCTATCTTTTTATCTTCTTCAGATTTTTTCTCTTCTTTCTTTTTTTCTTTATTTTTTTTATCTATAACTTTAGTTTCTACTTTTAATCTTGCTTCTTCTTCTTCTTTCTTTTTCTCTAATTCTTTTTCCCACTCACCGCTTTTAATCTTTTTAGCTTCTTCTTGAGTTCTTGCAACTATAATTTCTTTATCAAAAACAACTTCTGAATGAAGCTCAAAAGAAACTTTATACTTACCAATATTCTTAATAGGAACATAAACAACAATATTAGATTTTTTAACTAAATTTTCTTTTGTTATTTCATTTACATAAGAAGCAAGTCTGATATTAGAAACAGAGCCATACAACCTGCCATCATCACCGGCATTTTCTATGATAATAACATCTTTCTTATTTATTTTTTCTTGATTAATTAAAGCTTGCTCTTTTTTCTTTTTATTCTCTTCTTGAAGTTTTTGTTTTTGTTCCTCAAAAGCTTCATAATTAATTTTTGAATAATTAATAGCTTTTTTTTGTGGAAATAAATAATTTTTTGCATAGCCATTTTTTACTTTAACTACATCGCCAATATCACCTAAATTTTTTATCTTAGATATTAATATAATCTGCATAACATTTTCTCCTTTTACGTTTAATCTTTATCTTTCGTCTTCTTGTTTACTTATAAAAGAAAGTAAGGCAAGATTACGTGCTCTTTTAATAGCTTGAGCTATTCTTTTTTGTTTTTTCAATGAAACCCCAGAAATTCTACTTGGTAAAATTTTTCCTCTTTCAGAAATATATTTATTCAATAATTTCAAATTCTTGTAATTAATTTCACTTGATGGAAGATCGTGAAGAGGACATTTTCTTCTTTTTCTAATTGAAATACCTTGATTCACAAGAGAGATTCTTAAAAAGCCATCTTGATCCACAGTCATTGGGTTATCTTCTTGTTTTTTTACATCATTTCGCATTTTCTTCTCCTTTTGTATTAATTATGTTTAACGTTTTTATCTGAAGCATTAACTGATACCTTCAATTCTGAAGGTTCTTTATTAACATCATCTATACTAAAAATAGCTTTTCTTATAATATTTTCATCAAAACCCATAACTCTTTCAACTTCTGCAAGAGCTGAATATTCAGTTTCTATATTAAGTAAAACATAATGACCTTTAGTATTTTTCTTTATTTTATAAGCTAAAGTTCTGAGCCCCCAATATTCTTTGGAAACTAGTTTGCCTTTTCTTTCTTCTATGATTTTTTTAAATTTATCAGATAAAGCGTCGACTTCTGCTGGAGCAAGATCTTGTCGAGTAATAAAAATAACTTCATAAAAAGCCATGGTCTTTTCCTCATATTTTATTATTAAGAGAAATTGAGCTATTTCATTAGTAGAAACAACTAATCTTTTTTGGTACAGCAGTAATTATACCGCCCAAAAAGCAGTAGTCAACAAATTTAACTTTATTTTTTTGAAAATATTGTTATAAACATAATTACATTAGTAAAAAACAATCTAATCAAATGAAAAAAAATACATTCGAAACCTTAGTTGGATTTACAGTACTAGCATGCGCCGCTTTATTTCTAATACTTACGCTTAAAACAGCCGATATCCAAACTTTTCAAAATTACAATCTAATTGCAGAATTTGAAAACATAGAAGGAGTTTCTTCAGGAAGTGAGGTAAAAATAGGAGGAGTAAAAATAGGACATGTGTCTGATCACAAGATTGACCCAATAACCTATCAAGCTATCTTAACCTTGAAAATTAATCAAGATATACAAATTCCAAAAGATAGTTCTATCAAAATAGCATCATCTGGATTAATTGGTTCAAAATATTTAAAACTAGAACCAGGTGGAGATGAAGAATATTTAAGTAAAAATGAAAAAATACTATTTACTCAATCCACTATAGATTTAGAAGACCTTATAAGTAGATTTATTTTTAAAAAAGATAAGTAATGAAAAAATTTCTCATTTTTTGCACAGTCTTAAGTTTAAGCTTAGCAAATTTATGTTTTGCAGAAGAAAAAATTGATAAAAATACTCCTGAAGAAACTAAGATAGAAATTCCTGAAAAACCAGAAATCACACTTAACAATGTATCCAGCAAAAACTTTACAAACAATATTACTCTAAGAGGGCTCAATAAAATAACAGCCAAAACTTTTGAATTAAAAACACAAATAAACAAAAATATAATATTTGAAAAACTAGACATTATGCCAATTAAATGTTGGAAATCACCCCCCACACAAAAACCAGAAAATAAAGCCTTATTAAAAGTGTACGAAAAGAAAATTAATGGCAAAACAGAATTAATATTTTATGGATGGATGTTCTCCTCAAGTCCTGGCCTTTCTGCTTTAGAACACCCAATGTACGACATAACAGTTGTTGATTGTAATAACCAAGAAATAACAAATGACAAATTATAAATTTGACGCAATAATCTGGGATTGCGACGGAGTCTTAATGGATAGCGAAGTTATATCTTGTACAATGTCAGTAAAATTCTTTCAACAATACGGAGTTAAATTAACCCTAAAAGATTACTTTAATAGGTTCATCGGCACAAAAATGAATTTTAAAATTTCCACATTAGAAAAAGAATCAGGAATTCCGCTTTCAAAACTAATTACAAAAAAAGATTCAGAAAAAAGAGATAAAGAAAAATTAAAAGCTTTTACAAAAGATCTTCAGGCCACAAAAAATATTCACAAAGTTTTAAAATCAATAAATCTTCCAATGGCAATTGCTTCCGGAAGTAAGCCGAAAAGATTAGAGCATACATTGAAACTAACTAAATTATACTCATTTTTTGAAAATAAAACATTCAGTTCCGAACTAGTAAAAAACGGTAAACCTGAACCAGATATATTTCTATATGCAGCAAAACAATTAAATGTAAAACCAGAAAAATGCCTGGTTATTGAAGATAGTACAAGCGGAATAAAGGCAGCACAAAAAGCAGGAATGACTGTTTTTGCTTTTATTGGTGGAAGTCATATTAACAAAGAATTAAAAGAAAAGATTAAATCATTAAAACCAAATTTAATATTTAATGATATGTTAAAATTACCAAATTTAATAGAAACATAAACACAACTTTCGCACAAAATAATGATTAAAATTTCTCCATCAATTTTATCAGCAGATTTTGCTAATATAAAACAAGAAATTCAAAAATTAGAAAAAGCTGGAGCAGACTATATCCATTTAGATGTAATGGACGGAAACTTTGTTCCAAATATAACTTTTGGACCTAAGTTTATAAAAGACATTCGACCTTATACAAAATTACCTTTTGACACACATTTAATGATTGAGAATCCAGAAAAATATGTGGAACAATTCTCAGAGGCCGGATCAGATATAATTAATTTTCATTATGAAGCAACCTCAGATCATTTATCTTTAATCAAAAAAATAAAATCTTTAGGGAAAAAAGCTGGTATAACTCTTTCTCCACCAACAACAGAATTTTCTCTAGAAAAACTTATTGATCATTTAGATTTAATATTAGTAATGACTGTTAATCCAGGATTTAGTGGGCAAACATTTCTAGATTCACAATTACCTAAAATAGAAAAAATAAGAAAATTAATAGATAAAACAGGTAGAAAAATTGACCTAGAAGCCGATGGCGGAATCAATAATCAAAATATACAATTAATAAAAAATGTTGGAGCTAATGTAATAGTTTCCGCGTCTTACATCTTCAAACAAAACAACTACAAAACAGCAATTGATTCTTTAAGATAACTAATCAATATTTGTTGCTTAACACTTCAACAAGCTCAGCGACCATATAAATACAAAAGATTAAATTAATTCTTACAAGGAAAATTAGGGATTTAGAAAATGTTATTCTTTAGAATTTACATTTTTTTGATCAGTCATTGCGAAGAGTGCTATGCACGACGCAGCAACCTGAGTATTTTAGAAATCGATAGGATTCTTATGTACGTGTGAATCCTAAAAAAACTTTGAAAGCAACGCAGAAACTCAAAACAATTTAAATTAGTTTTCACACAGAATTTCTAGACGACTCAAGGTTTTTTTAGGTAAGCGTATCTTTTATACGTGAATCCTAAAAAAACTTTGAAAGCAACGCAGAAACTCAAAGTGAAAATTAATTTATGGTGCCGTCAGCGGGATTTGAACCCACGACCCCTTCCTTACCAAGGAAGTGCTCTACCCCTGAGCCATGACGGCAATATTGCAAGATTACAATATAAACTTAGACAAATCTATCTTTTGTGTCAAATCACCAATATGTTTTTGAACATACTCTTTATCTACTTTAACAACCGTACCTTTCTTCATATCAGAAGCTTCAAAACTAACGTCTTCTAAAATTTTTTCCATTAATGTATAAAGTCTTCTTGCTCCAATATTTTCAACCTCTAAATTAATATGATTAGCTAATTTTGCTATTTCCTTAATTCCGTTTTCAACAAATTCTAATTTAATTTGTTCAACCTCCATAAGAGCACTATACTGCTTAACCAAACTAGCTTCTGGCTCTTTCAAAATCCTTAATAAATCATGCTCACTAAGTGCGTCCAATTGAACACGAATTGGGAACCTTCCTTGTAACTCAGGTAAAAGATCGGACACACTAGATGCATGAAAAGAACCCGAAGCTATAAAAAGAATATAATCTGTTTTTACAAGACCATATTTTGTACTCACTGTGGTTCCTTCTACTAATGGTAACAAATCTCTTTGTACTCCTTCTCTTGAAACATGAGCACCTTTTGAACTATCTCTAGCAGATACCTTATCTATTTCATCAATAAACACTATACCATCTTGTTCAGTTTGTCTAACAGCCTCTTTAATAAGTTTATCCTCGTCTATTAATTTACCCGCCTCTTCTTCGATAAGAACTTCTAAAGCATCTTTAACTTTCATTTTCTTCTTAACTTTTTTCTCAGTCATTTTACCAAACATTTCTCCAATACTAATCATTCCCATTTGCCCACCAGGTATATCAAAACTAGAGCCAAGTGGCGAAGAAGGAGTATCAACAACTTCTATTTCAATTTCTTTATCATCCATTTTGCCTTCATCCAACATAACCTCAAATTTATTACAAGTTTCCTTAGAAGCCTCTTTACCAACCAAAACCTTCAACACTCTATCTTTTGCAATAATTTTTGCCTTTGTCTCATTGTTAATTTTAGCACAACGCCTTAATTTTTTCACAGCCATATGGATAAGATCTCGAATAATTGATTCCACATCTTTTCCAACATAACCAACTTCTGTAAATTTCGTAGCCTCCACTTTTATAAACGGAGCATCTGCTAATTTAGCCAATCTCCTAGCAATCTCTGTTTTACCAACACCAGTAGGTCCTATCATTAAAATATTTTTTGGCACTATTTCTTCTTGTAAAAACTTATCAACCTGCTTTCTCCTAAATCTATTTCTAAGAGCTATAGCAACTGCTTTTTTGGCATCTGTTTGACCAATAATAAATCTATCTAATTGTACAACAGTTTGTTTTGGTGTAAGTGATTTAATATTTTCCATGATATTATTTTTTGATTTATTTTTTATTTAATTATATTGATATATATAGATACAAAACTAGAAATTACAATATTTCATACAAATAAATTATTCTTGTAGAAATATCACTTTCAAACTTTTTCAAAAATTTAAGATTTCTTTCTTTGTAATTCGTTATTTCAAAAGAAGAAAATAAATAATCTGCTTTCATATTTTTAGCCGCCTGAATATTAATCAATATGTCATTTTTCCCAGAAAACAAAGCATAAGTTCGTGTATCACAATTAACTATATGATTAAATGCGATTAACTTATTTCCCCAATCATCATAAATGCTATATTTATTATCATACAAAACTAAAGGAGTTTCTATAATTTTTCTAAACTTTTTTTTATATTTCAAAGGATAGGTGGAAAAATGTCCATCAATAGTAAAAAAACCATTATATTGAGATACTGCTGGATTAAGTCCAACACTAAGAACATAGTAATCACTTTTTGGTTTACCTATATAATTTTCAATTCTTTTTAATAATTCAATATCATAAAATTGTCTAAAAGTAATTTCTTCCAATATTGGCTTAGGTTCGTAATCTTTTAATAAGAATTTTGCTTGATTATTCCATCTCGTATTATAACCAAATGTTCCCAAACTAAAAAATAAACAAATTTGCACCATTAAAATAAATAAGATCAAAACATTATTAATAATCTTCGCTGCTCTAAGAGCAAAAATAGAATAAGCAAAAATTACAGTAATTAAAAAAGGAACAAACCAAATAAATCTAATAAAGTTAAAACCATTTAAAAAGTCCAGCTCCCAAATATAACCGACAAAATATATCAAAAAACGAATACAAAACAACGTTATTATTCCCGCATATAATAAAAAAATAATATTTAACTGCTTATATTTTTTAAATATAAACGCAATAATCATGACAAACATAGAAACAATTATTATAAAAATATTAAAAGATGGAGTATGACAATCAATACCATCTGCTATTCTTAATTTAAATTCTTCAAAAATAGTAAAATCATTAAACATTACATGTTTCGTTTCTACCCTATGCGACACGAAATTTGAATCAAATAATGTTGATCTGATAAGATTAAAATCAGTGATAGTATAAATAATTGTTAAAAGAGCAATTCCACAAAAAAGTTTTAAATAAAAGTTTTTATGTTTTATTGCAAAGAACAACCAAAAACAACCAACAATCCAAAGAACAAAAAAACCAGAAGTTACAAATTGGGAATAAAAACCATAAAGAATTAAAATTAAATAATTTGGTAAATGTTGTTTTAAAGTATTTTTAGATTCTTTTAATAAATTCAGAAAGGCATAAGCTACTAAAGGATGGGCAGCAACAGAAATACCATTTGGAGTAAAAAATGGCAACATCATAAAACAACAAGACACTCCCGTTATTAGAAAAAGATACTCATTTTTTTTGTCCTTTTCAAAAACATGTTTTTTCAAAAGTAAAAACATACCAACAAAAGAAATGATTCTTATAAACGTAAGATTAATTATTAAAGCGGTTATTGGTTTAAATAAAATTAAAAGTAAAACTAGAACATTTAAAGCCGGAAACAAACAATGTCTTGGCAGTTCTCCTCCTAGAGCTTCTGTTATATATTGATTATATCCATAAATAACACCCGTTTCTTTTATATACTGTGCTTGCCAGATTCTTTGAATAAACTCTATAGTTAAAGTATCACTAATTCTGTATACAGCATCTTCTCCTAAAATATAAAAAGGAACCATAAGAATAGAAAAAATAATCAAAGCAAAAACAACAGAAAACCATTTTGAATTAAAAAATTCATCTACTTTCTTATTCATATGTTTTGCTCTTTTTAAAATAAAACTGCAAAATGCAAAAAACACAAATAAAACAAGAAAGTAAATAGGTATTCAGTGTCAACAAATGGTTGAATCACCCAATACACAAAACGCGGCAAGTATTTCCTAAAATTATTTTCATAAATTTTAAATATAAAATAATCATTAAAATCTTTATTTCCATATTCATTAAAATTATTTATTTTCTTAAGATTACTGTAACCAATTGTAAAAAATTCCTTTTTAATGCTAAAAATCTGAATTTCAGAATGCTTATTTAAAATATTATTATTTTCAAAAATAAAAATTCCATTTTTAAAACTATAAACATTTTCTAGATTTTCAACATCATTAAAAACTTCTTCAAAATTATTATAAGTTTTAGCGCTATAAGCTTTAAATTCTTGATTAGCAATATTTCCAATAGTTACTTTATTTAGAGCTTGTATACGATAAAAATGATAGGTTCTTGTAATAAGAATAAACCCCAACATAATTTAGTATGATTTTTATAAATATTTAATAATATTTTATCTAAATTATGATTTAAAATTCGTTTATTTAACTTTTCTAAATAAGCACGCATATTTAAGCTTCAAAAGTTTGAAAATTAATTGTACAAAACAGATGCCATTTTTATAAAGATTCAACTTACTTTCACCAATTTTTTCATCATATCTATAATCCAAGGGAATTTCTGTAATCTTAGTATTTATTAAATTCAATTTTGTTAAAACTTCAAAAGTATATGTGAATTGTGCTTCTGTAACAAAACCCTCTTTTCCATAAATCTTAAAAGCTTTTTTCAAAACCCCAACTGTATAACCTCTATAACTGCTGGTATAATCTTTTAATTTTGTATCATCATCTTTTCGAATTGGAAACAAAGATCTTAAAACAATTGAAATACCCAAACTCAAACAAGTGCGGAATAAAGAAAACCCTTTCATTACACTTTTCTCACAAAACCGTGAAACAACTACAACACTATAGCCATTATCAATTTTCTTTTTAACTTCCTTAAAGTGTTTGGGAGAATGAGAATTATCTGCATCTAAAAATATAGCAAAATCAGAGTCTTTTTTTGATCTTTTTACAACCTCTTGAATCAATCTATTAAACGCCTTTCCTAAACCTCTTTGTTTTTTATAACTTAATAATTCAACTGGAATATCTTTTGATAATTTTTTAACAACTTCGGAAGTATCATCAGTACTACCATCTTGACAAACTAATATCTGAAATTGTTTGAAATCTTTTTTGCAAACATCACTAATTTTTTTAACAAGAATTTTTATATTTTCGGCCTCATTTAAACATGGCAAAAGAACATATAACATTATTTTCCTCTAAATAAAGTTTTCTTAACAACAATATAATTAACACCGGCAGATATAATTCCCGCAATTAAAAAAGAAATATGAATACTGTCGGTTAAATCGAAAACTATTCTATTATATCCAACGTTAAATAGATTAAGAACAGAATACAAGCCTGCATATTTCAAAATACTAATTGAAGTTTTTTTATTATGTTTGCCAAAATTAAACGAAAAATTTAAATGATAACTAACTAAAAGACCAATTGAAGCTGCTAAAAACTTTGCAATATCCAAAGACACTTCCGCACTATAAAAAGACAAGTAACAAAAATAATCAATAATTGCAGCAAAAACACCAATAGTTACAAACTTTGAAAAATAAAGTATATTTGATTTAAATTTTCTTATTATATATTTTACAAATCTATTTAGCACTAAGCGCTTCCATAGTAAAATTACTATTTGTATAAATACATAATTCGCTAGCAATTTTCATTGATTTTTTACAAATTTCTTCTACATCAAGATTTTTAATATCAATCAAAGCCTTTGCAGCAGCTAAAGCATAATTACCACCCGAACCAATAGCAGCAATACCGTTTTCTGGTTCAAGAACATCACCAGTACCCGTTAAAACTAAAGTGGTTTTTTTATCAGCAACAATCATCATCGCCTCAAGCCTTCTAAGATACTTATCAGTTCTCCAATCTTTAGCTAATTCAACACACGCTCTCATTAATTGTTTTGGATGCTTTTCCAATTTTTGCTCTAACCTTTCAAACAAAGTAAATGCATCAGCGGTTGCACCAGCAAAACCACCAATAATTGAACCATCTGCTAATTTACGTATTTTTTTAGCTGTTGATTTCAAAACAGAATGTCCAAGAGTAACCTGACCATCACCTATTAAAACTACTTTATTACCTTTTCTAACTGACAGAATTGTAGTTCCATAAATTGTATTTTCTCTATGTTCCATTTCTTTAATACTTAAGTTATTACCAATATTAAAAATATAATGACTTTTTCCCGAGAAACAAGAAGTTTAAAATAAATTTGAAATAAAAAATAAAAACAAAACTTTCTATTCCCTCAAAGTAATAAATATTGAATTACTAGAACCAATCAAGTAACATTAAATAACTAAATAAATCAACTTACTTAACAATGCCATACATTCTAAAAGGAAAAACAAAAGATTGGGAATTAGTAATTGGGCTAGAAGTTCATTGCCAAATCAAATCTAAATCTAAATTATTCTCAAGAAGTTCCACAGAATTCGGCGCAGAACAAAATACAAATGTTTCTTTCTTTGATGCAGCAATGCCAGGACAATTACCTGTATTAAACAAATTAACTGTTGAACAAGCTATTAAAACAGGACTAGGTTTAAATGCAAAAATTAATAAAATATCTGTATTTGATAGAAAAAACTATTTTTATGCTGATCAACCACAAGGCTATCAAATTTCCCAATTTTACCATCCAATTGTAGAAAATGGCTATCTTGACATAGAATCTGAAAACACAACAAAAAGAATTCGCATCAACAGACTTCATTTAGAACAAGATGCTGCAAAATTATTACACGATCAACATCCAAAATACAGTTTAGTTGATTTTAATAGATGTGGCATAGCATTAATGGAAATTGTTTCTGAACCAGATATTAGCAATCCTGACGAAGCTGTTACTTATCTAAAAAAACTAAGAGCAATAGTTCGAGCACTTAATACTTGTGATGGAGATATGGAAAAAGGCAGTATGCGTTGTGATGCAAATATTTCAATAAGACCAGTAGGACAAGAAAAATTAGGAACAAGATGTGAAATTAAAAATGTCAATTCAATGAAAAATATTGCTGCAGCAATTAAATATGAAGCAAATAGACAAATGAATATTTTAGAGTCAGGTGGAAAAATAGATCAAGAAACAAGATTATTTGATGCTGTAAAATGTGAAACCAGAACAATGAGAAGCAAAGAAGATGCAATTGATTATCGTTATTTTCCAGAACCAGATTTATCACCAATCGTTATTGAACAATCTTTAATTGATAAACTTAAATCAGAATTGCCTGAACTCCCAGAACACAAAAAAAACAGATACATAGAAGAATTAGGTTTGACTGAATATGACGCAGGAGTTTTAACTACAAACGCAGAAGCCTCAAAATACTTTGAAACAATTATTCAAAAACATGATCCAAAATTAACGGTGACTTGGTTAACAAGTGAATTATTTGGAAGATTAAATAAACTTAATTTAGAAATTGATGAATCACCAATTTCTACAGAACAAATGATTGGATTATTAGATCTTATTAAATCAAATACAATTTCAGGAAAAATAGCAAAAGACGTTTTAGATGAAATGATGTCTTCAGGAAAAGACGCAAACAAAATTGTTCAAGAAAAAGGAATGGAGCAAATCAGTAATCCTCAAGAAATCGAAAAAATTATAAATACAATAATTCAAGACAATCCAAAACAAGTTGAACAATATAAAAATGGCAATCAAAAGCTATTTGGATTCTTTGTTGGACAAACAATGAAATTAACACAAGGAAAAGCTAATCCTCAAATAGTAAATGAGATACTGCAGAAGAAACTTGCCAAACTATAAATAAATTCTAGAATTAAAAAAAATAACTATTTAAAAAAATAAATGTTAGAAGAATTAGGAACAAAATATTCCTTTCAAAATGTAATTCTAAAACTTCAAGAGTATTGGGCAAAATACGGTTGTGCAATTTTACAACCAATAGACTTAGAAGTAGGAGCAGGTACATTGCATCACGCAACAGTCCTAAGGGCACTAGGGAAAAAACCTTGGAAAACTGCATATGTTCAACCGTCCAGAAGACCAACTGATACTAGATATGGAAAAAACCCGAATAGAGTTGGGCACTTTTATCAATACCAAGTTCTCTTAAAACCAGCTCCGTCAAATATTCAAGAACTATATCTACAAAGTCTAGAAGCAATCGGAATTAACACTAAAGAACACGATATACGCTTTATGGAAGATGATTGGGAAAACCCTAGTGTCGGAGCAACTGGTTTAGGTTGGGAAGTTTGGTATGATGGAATGGAAATAGGACAATTTACCTACATACAACAAATAGGAGGAATTGAATGTGAAACAATTCCTGGTGAAATTACTTATGGACTAGAAAGAATGATTATGCATCTACAAGAAGTAGAAAGTATTATGGATATTAATTGGAATGGAAAACAAGAAAAGGAAAAAATATCATATGGAGATGTTTTTCTCGAACATGAAAAACAACAATCAGCATACATTATGGAATGTTCAAATATAGATATTTTATTTAAACATTTTACAGATGCCGAAAAAATAGCCAAAGAACTCATAGAAGAACATTTACCAATTCCAGCTTACGAACAAGCTTTAAAAGCAAGTCATATATTAAACTTACTTGACGCAAGAAATGTAATCTCTGCTACAGAAAGAGCAAACTATATAAACAGAGTTAGAAATTTAGTAAAACTTTCCTGCGAACTGTTAATACAAAAAGGTGGATTATAAAATGACAGAATTACTTTTAGAACTATATTCAGAAGAAATACCATCAAGAATGCAGCCTGATGCAAGAAAGAATCTTAAAGAATTGATTCTTAAAATGTTCATAGAACAAGATATTTTTTCTCAGAAAGAAATAGACAAAAATCACACAAACTTTCATATATATAGTTCTCCTTGCCGCTTAATATTTCATACTGATACATTACCAGAAACAATAGAAAAAAAAGCTAAAAAAATCAAAGGACCAAAAACTGATGCCACAAGACAAGCATTACAAGGATTCTTAAAATCACAAAAACTCACAAACTTAAAAGAACTTAAAATAGAGATCACAGAAAAAGGTAAATATTATTTTTACGAAACAAAAGAAGAAACAATTTTAATTTCAGAAATTTTATCAAAAAATTTACCAAAAGTTCTACAAGATTTAGGAAATTCATGGCCAAAATCAATGAGATGGGGAAATGAAGATATTTCTATAAAATGGATAAGACCATTACAAAATATCCTATGTATCCTAGATGAAAAAATTATAGATTTTGAATTCTTTAATTTAAAAACAAATAACAAAACTTATGGTCACAAATGTTTAACCACAAGCAAAGAATTAGAAATCAACTCATACTCAGATTACTTTACAAAGACTAAAGAAAATTTTGTTATATTCGATCAAAACCAAAGACAAGAAATTATTCAACAAGGAGTCGAAAAAGCTTGTAAAGACTTAGATTTCCAGGCATTAGAAAAAGATTTAAATATTGAAAAAAATACAAGTATTATAAATGAAGCAATAGGCGCCACAGAATATCCTGTTGTTTTATATGGAAAAATAGATAGACGCTTCATGGATTTATCTGAAGAAATAATAATTAATACTATCAAAAATCATCAAAAATATTTTTGCTTAAGAAATAGCTTCAATAAATTAGTCCCACATTTTATTTTTGTAGCAAACATAAAATCTGTCAAAGAAACAGAAATTATAAAAAATAATGAAAAAGTTGTTCGAGCAAGATTAAGTGATGCAGAATTTTTTGCCAATGAAGATTTAAGAACTCCTTTAATAGAAAGACAAAAACTACTGAAAAATATTATATTCCATGATAAAATAGGAACCCTTTATGATAAGACAATAAGATTAACTGATCTTGCTAAATTCATTTCAGTATGGATTCCTCACACCAATATATTATTAACAGAAAGAGCAGCAGAACTTGCCAAAACTGATTTAACTACAAACATGGTATCAGAACTACCAGAACTTCAAGGTTTAATAGGAAGTTTCTATGCTAATAAACAAAATGAAGAAAAGGAAGTTTCAGATGCAATAGCAGAACAGTATTTACCAGCAGGAAAAAATGATTCATTGCCAAAAACACCAATTGGAATCACATTAGCAATTTCCGATAAAATGGATACTTTAACATCTTTATTTCTTACAGGAGAAAAACCAACTAGTTCAAAAGATCCTTTTGCTTTAAGACGAGCAACATTAGGAATTATAAGAATTATTTTAGAATATAAACTGCACTTACCTTTAAATCTAATAATAAATAAATCTCTAAATACTTTTATCAGTAAATTTTATACTACAAATAAAATTAAAGGTGAAAATGTTAAAAAACAAAAAACTAGAATAAGAAATGAATTGTTATTATTTATAACAGAACGATTCAGAATTTACTTAAAAGATTTAGGATATAAATACGACATAGTTGATAGTGTTATTTCTAAAGAATTAAGTTCACAAATTAAATTTGATACTAAAAAACATACTTACGACATTTTTACTATTTACACAAAAATAGATGAAATAGACAAATTCACAAAACATCAACATTGTGAAACAGTACTAAATATCTACAAAAGAATTAGTAACATAATTGAGAATTATAAAAAAGAAAATAAGAAAACAAAAATTAGTCGTATAGTTTACACACAAGCTCTTAAACAAGATGAAGAAAAAAAATTATATCAAACCATTAAAGAATTAAATAAAATAACTAAACAATTAAACAAAGAAAAAAAATACATAGAGATTCTTGAAGAAATATACAAAATAAGAAATGTAGTTGAAAAGTTTTTTGAAAATGTATTAATAAATGTTGAGAAGAAAATACATAAGAATAATCGTATTACACTTTTGCAAAGATTAAAAAATATATTTGATCAAGTTGCCGATTTTTCAAAAATAGAAAGTTAATCTTGATTTTAGTTTACTTTCCAAACAGCATAAACTAAATTTATATTCAGACTCTTTTAATAAAATGCAGTTATCTAAATGACTAAAAATCAAAAAGCCTTCTCCCTCCTGGAACTCTCAATAGTATTAATCATAATAAGTTTTCTAGTAGCAGCTGTAACAACTGGAGTAAGTTTAGTTACAAGCTCAAGAATAAGCACAACTTTAGCAGATTTAAA
>Ga0307989_1000066_pt1 | contig 83839 bp, 59 predicted proteins | sample EllFjometagen185_FD_203164 | JGI IMG/M metagenome (GOLD analysis project Ga0307989, IMG submission 203164) | Marine microbial communities from Ellis Fjord, Antarctic Ocean - #185 | ecosystem: Environmental > Aquatic > Marine > Unclassified | place: Southern Ocean | collected 2014-10-08 | reverse complement strand
AAAAGAGACCATCTTCTAATTTTATACTATTCAAAAAGTTGCTTTTATAACTGCATACAATTAAAAATCGAGTAAGATTACGAGCACGATTAAGAGTAATAAAAACGGCAAAGCCTTTAAACCTGACCTTGCTCAGAGAGCAAGGTTTTCTTAGACTAAAATAAATTGTAGCTGATTTTTACAGGGTTTTCGTTCAGGCACTAATTAAACTACATGCTAAACTATTTCCGTAAACTCAACCCACTTAGATTTCTTGCGAATGAATTGGCGTCATTGGGCGAGAAAATTATGCTGGAGGCGTTCGAATCATCCCATCAAGTTTAAACTATTCCTCAAGAACTCTTCAATTTGAAATAGATAGTTAGTTTTGATTAATTTGCCTTATACACAAATACCGAACAGGCCGCATATCGAACAATTTTTTCTGTATTATGACCCAATAGTATATTATCAAGTCCATGTCGGTCATGTTCCCCTAGAATAATCAGATCTGCTGAGAGTTTAGTTGCAGCCTCAATTATTTTTTCATATACCGTTTTCCCTTCCAAAACTACGGCTTCCCAGTCAATATCTTCCGGAATGTTTTCTTCACACAACTCCTTAAGTGAATGGTCAAACCCTTCTATACTTTTTTTGATAATGCTTTTAGGCAACGAAGCACTGACAATCGGCATAATACTCTGGTGTGCAAAGATAACTACCAGCTTAGAATTGTGTGATCTGACAAATTCAATCGTAAAATCCAATGCTTCTTTCGAAAAATAGTTTAGATCAATGCCAAAAATAACTTTTTTAAATTCTCCCACAAAAACCCCCAATATAGCTTTAAGCGACACATGAGTCGGGTTAAATTATCATTTTAACTATCAACTATGCAAATTAGTTATGCAATACGATTTCGTTTCATTGGTAGTATCAAACTATTCCATTGAACTAATAATATCAACCCTAATTCAACATAAATGGCAATTTCTAACTCAACCAAGGTTCAAACGATTGTTAATGATTACTTAATACCTATGAAAATGATATTGAGTACCTTTATTGGTTTTTGATAAATTAACCCGAAGGGATATCGTCTAAACTTGTATTTTTGAGAATACTAAATATTATCATTTTTGTGACTTTGGCTTAGACATTCATCTAAAAAAAATATAATGTTAGAGAATATAAACAACTACTAATTTTAGGAGAAAGAGGTCCCATGAAATCAGGTGATCCGGTATTAAATAAAAATGAAGTTCTTATTCAGAAACTGAGAGAAAGTCGATTTTTTGAAGTTTTAAAAGACGAATTTATCGAAGAGACAATCGCTCCCATCACTGAACTCAAAAACCATCAAGTTGGTGAAGTCCTATTAAAACAAGGTGATCTTAATAAAAATCTATTCTTCATTTTAAAAGGAGCTGTGGATGTTTATACTGATGATCAATTTATCCTGACTTTAAAGCGATGCGGCGATATCTTTGGAGAAATGAGTGTGATCAGCAATCGTCCATGTGCAGGAACGGTAGTAGTGAAAGAGGCTGTTGAAATAATGGAGTTAAATATCAGCAAACTCGATAAGGAAAAAGACGAAGTGCTATTAATGTTCTATAAACTTTTTTCACTGATCATGACTGATAAGCTGGCTTTGACAACGCATAAAGCAAAATTGTTTGAAGCTGAAAAAGCCAAAGCCGATCAGTTTGCCCAAGATAAACGGGATTATCTGGGTAAAGTCAGTCATTGGGTTAGAAATCCACTTAACTTCGTTAGTGGGTCTGCAAGACTGTTAGAAGAAACCGCATTAAACGGTGAACAACAATCTTATGTCAGCATGATCAAAAATGGAGGTGACCAGATTTTAGGAGTCGTTGACGGATTGGGAAAACTGACTGAATTGGAAAAAGGTGATCTGAGCGTTGATAAAAAAACATTCACCCTGGAAGGACTATCTGAAAAAATCAGCAAATTATTTGAAAAAGCAACTCTCAGACCCGATTTAACCTTCACCCAAACCATTGAGGAAGGTACTCCTAATATCCTGTTCGGCGATTCCAGATTGGTTTTTAGAATTCTGGTTGCCCTGATCAGTAATGCGGTGAGATTTACGGAAAAAGGTGTAATCAGTCTCACCATCAAAAAACAAAATTCCAAAGAGGAAATCCCTACCTTCGATTTTACCTTAACGGATACTGGAATTGGAATCCCGGACGACAAAATCGATCATATTTTTAACCTTTTTTTTCAAATCGAAGATGGGTTAAGCAGCAAATATGGCGGCACCGGAATTGGACTGGCTATCACACAACGAATGCTCAAAATGCTCAATGGTGAAATTGCTGTTAGGTCAAAACTGGGAAAAGGTTCAACATTTACCGTTTCCATCCCGATTGAACTGGCTCTGAATCAAGCTTTTAAAGAAGAACCAACCCTTTATAATTCAGGAAACTGGCCTGAAAGAGTAAATGTTCTGGTTGCCGATGACCATAAAAACAATCAACTGCTGATGAGCAAAATACTGACTCGCAAAGGATTCCAGGTTCACTGTGTTTCAAATGGACAGGAAGCTGTCAACACCTTTCGAGAAGGAATTTTCGACCTGATATTTATGGATGTCCAAATGCCGGTAATGAACGGCCTGGAAGCTACCAAGGCCATTCGTAAAATTGAGAAGAAAAACAACAGTAAAAATACTCCAATCATTGCCGTTACTGCAGGCGTTTTTGAAAGCGACCGTATTGCCTGCGAAGAAGCCGGTATGAATGAATATCTGCCTAAACCACTCAAACGGGAAGATTTGGAAGCGATTATCGAGAAAGTAATGAATCTTTCCTGAAAAACTAAGATTTAATCACATCTTTTAGCCAACTCCTCTTAGTTTGAGGATGCGGCTTTGGGAAGTCTTCCCAATCATATATACTAGTCTGCAAATTTATATGAAACCCTGATTTTTGTCCGGTAAGCAACGACTTTGCCATCTTCCAGTTTCAGATCCTGCATCACAACTTCTGCAATTCTCAAATCATCCAATTCTCTTCTGGCTTGTTCCAGTGCATTACTGGCAGCTTCTTCCCATGACGTTTCACTGGTTCCGATTAACTCAATTATTTTATAAACACTATCTGACATTTTGAAACTCCTTAATTAATTATTTACTCATCCAATGTGTATTATAAGCAGGTTGCACAAAAATAATAAAACAAAAAATCCATTATCAACAATCTGTAACCTTTAAATCTGAAATAGAGATAATCACTTCCTCCAGTTGGTTAAACAGATCGTCTCGGCATTTTTCCTGAAGGTGAGTCAGCACCTCATCATAGGCAACACCGTATGCTTGCCTTTGTATCTCATCTTTCAAAATTGAATCAGGAAAATCCACTTTGCATGACATCATTCCCGCGTCTTTAATCTCTTCCAGGTCAGGCTCTTGCGCCGATGCAGAAAAACTAAAATCAATTTTTATCATAGGTTTCACTCATTTTATTCTGTGTTTCTGCTTTAGCTTCATATCATTGCCGGATTTTTAGAATTGGTCAATAATTCTTTGGCGATTTTAAGCAGGGTCAGTGCGTCTCTATTAGAAAGATAAAGTTATTATCTTCTGGTAGAGTATGATTGGTTTATTATTTGTTAATTTCAGCCAAAAGCAGGTCCAGTAATTCATCAGTCACTTCACCATTACTGGCCGCTACAACTTTATGCAACGGTAAATCCAGAGCCATGGCAGCAATGCATTCATCATCACTATGCAAAGCTTTTCCCATATCCGAATCTCCCATTCCCTCCTCTATGATCTGCCGGGCTTTCTCATCGGCCATTAAATGCTTAATTAGGCTGAATTTATGAAACTGCGGCGTCTGTTTGCTTGTTGACAGAACATGAAGTGTTTGTGAAAGCTCAATTTCTTTGCTGGATCGACCCACTAGGATTTTAAAATCCCCTGTTTCGACAACCCAATCCTTCCGGTTTGTATTATAAAAAGCAAAGTCTCTGAATGAGAGCTCAAATATGATTTGCCTGGATTCTCCTGCTTTTAAATATATCTTTTTAAAATGTTTAAGCTCCTTTTCAGGTCTGCAAACCGTTGACTCACAATCATTAATATAAAGCTGAACAATCTCCTTTCCATCCATACTTCCGATATTTGACACTATCAGTGAGACTTTCGCCGTTTCATTGTCATTAATTTGGCTTTGATCAATTTTTAAATCCTGATACTTAAATGTTGTGTAAGAGAGACCAAAACCAAATGGAAATAGCGGTTCGATTTTTTTCTTGTCATAGTATCGATACCCTATAAATAGACCCTCACCATAGTTTACCGTTTCGTATTCACTGGGAAAATTGAGATATGCCGGCGTATCTTCAATTCTCACAGGGAAGGTTTCGGCCAGTTTACCACAAGGATTTACTTTACCAAAAAGCACATCCGCCAGACCACCTCCGGAAGCTTGACCCGCCTTCCAAGCTACAACGATTGCAGACACTTTGTCCTGCCAAGCCCCTAAACTTACCGCCGATCCCACACACAGCACAACGATTGTGTTTTTTTGAACTTCACAGATAGCTTCAATCAGTTTTTGGTGACTTTCTGGTAAATCAATATCTTTTCGATCATACGCTTCTGACTCAACGCCATGAGGATTCCCAATAAACACCAATGCCACCTCGGAATTCCCGGCATTGGTTACGGATTCCTGAATTAAAGATTCAATCTGGCTGGCATCTTCGTTATATCCCTGTGAAAATATCACCTGTCCCGGATCATCCATTTGTCGTTCAATTTCTTCATACGGTGTATCCAGTTGTGTTGGATAAACTTTAGAACTCCCTATCCCTTGAAATACCGGATTTCTAGCAAAATCTCCAATAATGGCAATCCTGCTTTTTCTACCCAGTGGTAACTGCTTATGATCGTTCTTCAGAAGCACCATCGATTCAGCAGCCGCTTTACGTGCCAATTGGTGATGATCTTGCTTATTTAAAACTCTTTTTTCAATTTCCGGTTTAAAGACTTTTTCCACCAGTTCAAGATGTCTGGAAACCGTCTGGTTTAATAACGATTCTTCAATTTCACCTGATTTAACCCCTTCAACGATTGCCTCATCTCCAAACCCGTTTTTACCCGGCATCTCCAAATCAAGACCTGCTACCAGCGCTTTTGTATTATAATTAACCGCAAGCCAATCGGATACCACCAACCCTTTATAACCCCATTCATCCCTGAGAATTTGGGTTAATAAATAGTGGTTTTCTGCAACCAGAACACCATTCAATTTATTGTAAGAACACATTATCGTCCATGGTTGTGCTTTTTTAACAACCCTTTCAAAAGCGGTGAGATAAATCTCCCTTAAAACCCTTTCACTGACTTCTGAACTGGTTACCATTCTCTCAAATTCCTGATTATTACAGGCAAAATGTTTCAATGATGTTCCAACCCCTTGGCTTTGAACACCCTTGACAAAAGCAGCCCCAAGCTCCCCTGAATGCACTGGATCTTCAGAATAATATTCAAAATTTCTACCACATAAAGGAGACCGTTTCATATTAATCCCAGGTGCCAAAAGTATATTTGCACCATAAGTTCTACATTCCAATCCGATCGCCTGTCCTATTTCATAAATCAAATCAATATCCCAGGAACACCCAAGCGCCGATGCGGTAGGAAAGCAGGTACACTCTTCATATTTAGTCACCTCAAAACCATCTCTTTCGTATTCCAGTCGAAGACCGTTCGGACCGTCACACATCCGAATTTCTGGAACATTCAAACGATCAATGGATTTGGTCGTCCAGTGGTCTTTTCCGGAACAAAGAGAGGCTTTTTCTGCCAGCGTCATTTGTCGAATAATCGTGTCAATTTTTGTTTTCATTTTTATATAGTATAACTATTCAGCACTTCTAAATTATAGTGGGCAAAAGCCATGTCTCTGATGGTACTTGAGGGAAGTTAAACGACAGTATTGAGTGAAAACTGCATCAGAAGCATGGCGGATTTTAACCCATCGGATTCCGATATTTTTTCGATTAAATGAGTATTTATCTATAGTTGTTCAGTTTAATAACAACTGAAAGCTTGAATCTTCATTATGGATCTAATTCAGCTAAATGAATAATAGCTTAATTTTACGGGGTTTTCGTTCAGGCACTAACTACAATTCAACATAGTTTTAAAGAGTCTTTGGAAGCCGGATAATAAACTTAGCCCCTTTTCCTTTCTCGCTTTCTACCTCCATCGTCCCCTTATGGTTATTCGTAACTATCATGAATGAAACAGATAACCCCAGTCCAGTTCCTTCACCTGTGGGTTTGGTTGTGAAAAAAGGATCAAATATTCTCTTTCGTGCATCTTCATCAATACCCGGACCATTATCCTCCACTTCAATTCGCACCATATCTTCTTCAGACTTCAATGAAATCTTGATCTGAGGAGATATTCCCATTTTTTCGTGCTCCATTGCCCAGGCCGCATTATTGAAAAGATTTAAAAACACCTGCTCGATTTCAGTTTCATTGGCCAGCACCAGTGATAAATCAGAATCATATTTTTTGATGATATTGATATTTTTAAAATCATACCTGTTTGCCAAATCAAAATTTTTGTTTACCAGCTCAAGTGCGACATCAATTAATTCAGGTAGATTTGTCCGGGACAATTCAGATTCACTCTTGCGACTGAATTGAAGCATACTAGATATGATTTGAGATGCCTTTTTTCCGGATTCCTTAGTACCTTTAAAAAATGAATCAATACCTCTTTTTTTAATATATAGTTGAAGATTCTGCAGATCGATCCCGAACTCCTTTGCGGGTTCATGGTTGGGTTTTATATCTGGTGACAGACGCCGTTCGATGTTTTGAATTCCCTGTAAAATTCCTCCCAGAGGATTATTTAGCTCATGGGCCATTCCTGCTGCAAGCTGCCCTACAGAATTCATTTTTTCTGTCTGAATCAGCAACTCTTCGGATTGTTTTCGTTTGGTGATATCATTAATAAAGCATAAAGTAGCCGGACTCCCCTCCCAATCAACAATCACCGGCTTTATTTCTGCCCAGATAACATTGTTCTGCTTCCCAACAGCTCTAAAAATATAAGTCTCTTCAATTATGTCACCACTTTGCCTCCTGATATATTTCTTTGTAATCATATCCTGATCCAGTGGATGAACAATTTCCAGAAATGGCTTAATTTTAAGTTCTTCTTCACTATAACCCGTTAATTCACAGGTTTTCGGGTTAAAGTACTTAAACTCGTTATTCTGAAGAATAATGATGGATTCATTGGCATTTTCAATCACCGTTCGATACTTCTCTTCACTATCTTTAAGCGCCGCTTCAGCTTGCTTGGATTCAGCTATCAAGCTGGCTTGCTGAACATTCTGAAAAGCGATGGTCGAAATCTGGTTGGCAATTGTATATAATGCTTGAGCAACTTTTTTAAACTGATCCAGCGACATCGCCGGCACTTCATAAAAAGCTTTAATCACTTTTTCTTCATCTGCTCCAATTTCCCTAGCATATGCTCTCATTTCAGCTTCATTCTGGGTATCATCCCTCACTTCACCAATCAACCAGTTCGCGATATGATTACCACCCACAGATATGGCGGCACCTGCATCCCAAAGCCCACCACTCAAACAGCGCCGGATGGTTGGACCAGCAGGATTAAAACGTCCCAATTCCGCATCGGATTTATAGCAGTTTATCTGCCCTTTTTCAGTCTGACGAATGATATCCTGACACAAGCGACAAAAGTTACTGGGTTCTGTAATCGGTGTCCCATCTGTCTGCGTAATCACTGAGGCCACACCTGTCGCTCGGGAAAAATCATCCTGCAGTTGCTGAATATCTACCAGATTAAACAACGCTTCAAAATCGATCTGCTGATTAGAATTCAAAGGACGGGTTAAAGCCAGAATGCGCTTTTCCAAAGCCTGTTCAGCTTTAATTTGGACGGTAATATCCTGACAAACAGCAGTTAAGCCAACGACATTGCCATGTTCATCCAGCATGGGGGTATTAAACCATTCGCAGGTAATGATCCTTCCATCTCTAGTTAGATTGTCATTGATATTTTTTGAGGCCTTAGCATTTTCCCATAAGTGAACTTTTTTCACGCTCTCTCGTTCATACTCGGGAAGCAGGATATCAAATGTACTTTTCCCAACAACTTCTTCCTGGGTAAACCCGAAAATATTCTCTGCTCCTGGATTCCAGGACATGACATTAAACTGATTATCGAATTCAATCACACCCATTGGAGTTAAGCGAATATGAGTTGCCAACTTATGTTCTGATTTCTTAAGCGCATCTACGGCTTCTTTCCGATCCTCATCAATTTTTGAAACATATAAAGCCATCTCAACGGTCACTTTTAAATCTCGCTCCTGTATCGGCTTTAATATGTAACCAAAAGGCATGCTTATTTTTGCCCTTTCAATTCTTTCTTCATCCAGATATGCCGTTGAAAATACCACCGGAATGTCAAATCGGGATTTAATAGTATCAGCAGCCTCAAATCCATCCATTTCGCCTTGAATTCTAATATCCATCAATATCAGATCTGGTTTTTCTATCTCGGCTTTGCCTATTGCCTGCTCACCTGTATTTACGATTGAAATAACCTCATATCCCAGATTTTGAAGATTTCTTTCCAATTCCATTGCAATAATCGCTTCATCTTCAACGATAAGTATTTTTGCCTTTTTCATGATCAGACTACATTTTGATTAAATGTTTTGAACAGATATTCCAAATTTTATTCGGTATTGGATACTTGTAAGGTTAGCATTAATTCATTCAATTACACCAGCATACACTGATATTTTAATATAATTATAATCATTATTTTCAAGGACGTCCCCTAAGGAGATTTGCATTTTTATCAGGAATGTTTAAAATTATAAGCTATCTTCCATCTTAAGTGTTAAACAGGGCATTCGGGAAACAATGAAAAGCGAACAGCACGAATCACTCAATGAACTTCGAAAAAGTTTAAAAGGCGAACTATTCACCGACTCAAGCCATAAAATAATGTACTCTACAGATGCGTCAGCTTACAAGGAAACACCGCTTGCTGTTGCTCTTCCCAAAGACGATGAGGATATTAAGACCCTTGTTAACTTTGCTCATCGAACCAAAATCCCTATCATTCCTCGAGGAGGCGGTACATCATTAGCCGGACAAGTGGTCGGATCCGGTATTGTTGTGGATTTGTCAAAGCACTTCAGAAAAATAATCGAGATAAATTCTGAGGAGAAATGGGTGATTGTCCAACCGGGAGTCATTCTAAATGAACTGAACCACGACTTAAAAAACCATGGACTCTTTTTCGGACCGGAAACCTCAACAGCCACTCGCTGTACTTTAGGAGGAATGTTAGGGAATAATGCCTGCGGATTGCATTCAATGATTTATGGCAGTACCAGAGATCATATTCTTGAGGCTAACGTTATTTTGTCTGATGGATCAGAAGTCCTGTTTGAGCCATTAGATCAACATCAGATCAAACAGAAGTGCAGTAATACCTCATTGGAAGGCAGAATTTATCAAAAACTTAACGAAATTCTATCCAACCCGGACAATCAGGCGGAGATTCAACGAGAGTATCCGGAAAAAAATATGCCCCGTAGAAACACCGGATATGCATTGGATGTTTTAATGGATAGCGAACCGTATACAGTCTCAAATCGACCATTCAATGTCTGTAAGCTGCTTGCCGGATCTGAAGGGACATTGGCCTTTACCACATCAATGAAGCTGAACCTGCTACCACTTCCCCCCAAAAATAAGGGCGTAATTTGTGTCCATTTTGATTCCCTGGAAGATGCATTACAAGCCAATATCATTGCAATCAAGCACCATCCGGGAACTATTGAGCTAATGGACGATCAGATCCTGAAGCTGACGGAAGGTAATATCCGGCAAAATAAAAATCGCTTTTTTGTTCAAGGGAAACCCGCTGCCATTTTAATCATCGAATTTGAAAGAGAGAGTAAAGAAGAGATTTTAGATACCGCAGAAGCTCTGGAAAATGATATGAGAGCCGCCGGTTTCGGATATCACTTTCCGGTGATTTTTGGAAATGAAGATATCAGCAAAGTCTGGGACCTGAGACGGTCTGCCCTGGGAATTCTCTCTAATTTACCCGGAGACAGCAAACCGGTTTCAGTCATTGAAGATACTGCCGTTCACCCAAGCTATCTACCTGAGTATATAGCAGAATTCAAAACAATCCTGAAAGGATATGGATTATCCTGTGTTTTTCATGCTCACATCGGAGCGGGTGAAATTCATTTTCGCCCGATACTTAACCTGAAAGATAAGCAAGATGTTGAAATGTTCAGGTCCATCGCCAGAGATACCGCAAAACTGGTTAAAAAATACAAAGGTTCATTAAGTGGCGAACATGGAGATGGACGTCTGAGAGGAGAGTTTATTCCCATCATTTTAGGTGAAAAGAATTTTCAACTGATCAAGCAGATAAAAAACACCTTTGACCCTGACAATATTTTCAATCCAGGAAAGATTATCAATACACCAAAAATGAACGAGCATTTGAGATATATTCCCGGAGTGGAGACAAAAGAGATCGAAACGCTGTTTGATTTTTCAGATACTCAGGGAATTGTCAGGGCGATTGAGAAGTGCAATGGTTCAGCTGACTGCAGAAATACAATCCTGACAGGAAAAGTCATGTGCCCGAGTTACCAGGCCACCACCAATGAAGAGATGTCAACCCGTGCCCGGGCAAATCTTTTAAGGGAATTTGTCTGTTACTCTGACAAAACCAATGCATTTGATTATCAGGACGTATATGATATTCTGGCTCAATGCCTTTCCTGTAAAGCATGTAAATCAGAGTGCCCTTCCAGTGTCGATATGACCAAACTGAAAGCAGAATTCATGCAGCACTATTATGAAGCTAACAAAATTAGTTTCAGAAATCGCCTTATTGCCAATTTTAGTCTGTTTACACAAATAGGAAGTCTGGCTCCCCGACTATACAATCTAATCACTCAAAGTAAAATCACGGGAAACCTGATAAAACAAATCAGTGGATTTGCCGTTCAACGAACACTTCCCCGTTTGAATAATTCAACCTTGAAAATATGGTCGATGGATCATTTGACCCTGCTGAACCAGCAACTCACATCCCCAATAAAAACAGTCTATTTTTTCAATGATGAGTTTTCTAACTATATCGATGTCGAAACTTCCATCAAAGCGATAAAATTATTAAACAGGCTGAATTACAGTGTTGTTATACCTGAACATCAAGATAGTGGCAGAGCACTTCTGTCCAAGGGATTCGTCAAAAAAGCTCAAAAATTAATTATTAAAAACATCAACCTGCTAAAGGATAAGATAACTTCAGACAGTCCTCTGATTGGGCTGGATCCGTCAACCATCCTTGGATTTCGAGATGAGTATATTGATTTGACCAGAGGGGATCTAAAGAAAGAAGCAATTAAATTATCTAAATCCACTTTTATGATTGATGAATTTCTGGCAGCGGAAATAGATCGGGGAAATATCAAACAGGAAAATTTTACCAAAGATCAGTGTCAGATCAAGCTTCATGGCCATTGTCACCAGAAAGCACTCGCTTCAACAACGGATTCGCTAACCATCCTCTCTTTTCCGGAAAACTACAGCGTCGAGGAGATGGATACTGGCTGTTGTGGTATGGCCGGATCTTTTGGATTTGAAAAAGAGCACTATGAGCTCTCGATTCAAATCGCCGAACTGAAACTCCTTCCGGAAATTCGAAAAACACCGGATGAGGTTCTGATATCAGCTCCAGGAACTTCCTGTCGACAGCAAATCAGGGAAAATACCGGCAGAGAAGTTCAACATCCGGTTGGAATACTCTATGATGCGCTGAAAGATTAATTTAATTGACGATTTTTCCACCTTCGATGTGATAAATCTGGTTCGTTAACGCATTTAAAAAACCAGTGTCATGAGAAATAATCAAATGGGTCAGGGATAGTTCTTTTAAAATGTTAATCAGATGATCCTTCGTTTTTTCATCTAATCCTGCAGAGGGCTCATCCAGCAGCAATACTTCTGGTTTCATAGCCAGTAGAGTCGCCAGTGAAACCAGCTTTTTTTCTCCACCCGACAATTTATGGGTTACTCTCTCTTCAAACCCTTTCAGATTTAACATCTCCAGTGTTTCCCGAGATATTTCCAACGCCTCTTCTTTTGATTTACCCAAGTTCAAAGGACCAAATGCCACATCTTCCAACACGGTCGGCGAAAACAGCTGATCATCCGCATCCTGAAACAGTAATCCGATTTTTTTCCTCACTTTGATGAAATCCTTTTCAGTTGAAACCGGACAATCAAAAATTTTAATCCGTCCCTGATCAGGTCGAATTAATCCCATGATAATAAAAAAAAGTGTGGTTTTACCTGATCCATTTGGTGCCACCAGCCCAATCTGATCATTCCTATGCAAAACAAAATCCAACTCATCTAACACAGGAGATTTTTCAACAACATATCGGTAACTGATTTGTTCAAGCTGAATAACCGGATTAAGTGGATTCATAGATCAGATTTTTTCGACTAGAGCGTTGAGTATTCGACAAATACAATAAATAAAAGCATCACAACAAATTCTACAGCAAAAATAACATCCGGCCTTTTTATATCGAAATCATGCAAACTATAAAAATTCCCCTCAAATCCTCTGCAAATCATTGCCTGGTGAACTTTTTCCCCCCGATTAAACGCTCTGACAAAAAGCATGGCAAACAGATAGGCATAGGTTCGGTACGTATGTAAATTTGTCCGCGGAACAAAACCACGAATTTTAGCCGCCCGTTTGAGTTTTTTGTATTCCCTTTCAAAAACAAATATATATCGATATGTGATCAGGAAAAGAAATATCAATTTTGGCGATATCTTCAATTTTAGCAATGCATGACCGAAAATCGCCGGCTTAACAGAGCCAACCAAAGCAATAAAGACAAACAAAATTGAGACCGATTTCAGGGTGATTTTCAGCGCCAATAACAAGCCTTCTGCATTAAAATCTAAAATAAAACCCTTACCATAGGTAACCCCCTGAATTGCCAAAGGCAATATGATCCATAACATGATCAGAAATCGAAATAAGACTTTTAATCGCTTAAAAACAAGACGAATATTAAAACGGGCCATCACCAGCACTAAAACTGAAATTACCAGCGAGGTGATCAATGATTCAATGGTATTCATCAATGCAATCCCGATAGATAAACAAACAGCACTGACAATTTTGACCCTTGGATCAAGCTTATCAAAAGATGACCGATTTTCTATTGATGAATCTGGTATCATATCTTTTAAACAACATCGAAATATTCGCTGAATGGTGAAAACAGACCTTATCCTTCGCTTTATCCGGCTTTTATGCTGAAACCACAAGTGTTACATCCCTCTTCCCCATTCGCTTAAAAATAGAAGAAAATGCATCTAAAAATCATGTTATCATTAAATATCCATGACTTCCGCTTCATCAACCGATGCCCAAATCTGTATTAATTTTTTTCTGTTTTTTTTACTCTGTCAACTCTGTTGTGAGAAACATCAAGGAAAGATATGTTGAATCATACGACTACTTGAGATAAGTTTTTTATTCAATAAAATTATGGCGAATAATTTGTTTTTCGAATAAAATAATTACTGATCGATGACAAAAATAATGGTTGAAACAAAATTTTCATTTCTGGATTAATTCCTGCATTTTAATTGGTAGTTTCTTTAATTGTTAGGATCTATAACCTCATTATATGGAGCTAACTTATGTCAGACATTTCCAGTATCTATACAACTCGTGACAACATTTACAACGCCGGACCTGGAAAAAAGTCTTCCAAGGGCAAAAATGGCGACGTTAAACACACTATCTTCAAAGATGGTAAGCCGGTAGCCGTTAATACGATTAAAGTTGCTCGGCCAGAAGATGAAGAACAACCAAAAAGAGATAATTCCGGGAAACGGGTAATCAGAGCGAATGGATCTCAAACAGGTTCCAGGAACACCGTTAGTTCGGAAACAAAAAAGAAAAAATTATCCGAATATCTAAGGAAAGCGGTTAATACCTCCTCAACCTTATGGAGTGAGAAAAAAGGGATTTTAATCTCTTATCAGGGAGACCAGGGATTTCTGGTTAAACAATTTACTCCTACGGATCGCTTGATTAGCAAAGAACTGTTGAGCCAGGAAGATATCCTGAATAGTTCAATACCGGGGATTTTCGATACCAGCTGGAAAAGTATGTAATTATTGCCTGGATTGAATAAATTCTTGATAGTAACACGTTCATAATTATTACAACCGATCTTAATTTGCCTGAAGGTTCCTTCCATCTGAGTAATCAAAAATGGGAACCCTTCAGCAAGTCAAAGCAACATCCCCAGAACATACCTCATCTGATTTGTAATACTCAGACCGCGCAATATACCTCTACAATAGTGCACATCAAAGGTTTTATTTTTTTAATTTTTAATTATATTTCCCCAACAAAACTATGGGTTAAAATAAAAAGTAAAATCAAAAACGGGAAAATATTAAAGCAAATTATTTTTCATTCGTATCGCACTCATTTCTCTAAAAACTTGCGATCAAACAGAAGGTTATTCATTTGAATCTTTTACATTTTATCCTTGTGTGGTATGTTTTTCAACATTGATTAAGATGGTGTTTTTTCCAAATTCAATCAATTCAAATATTTTGTCCCATTTTTCCTCTCTATAACTACTCTGGCAAAGAACTATGGATTATTCTGTTCACAATAAAATTGTCTCCTTTATCTGGTCCATCGCCGATGACTGTCTGCGTGATGTATATGTACGAGGAAAATACTGCGATGTGATTCTACCGATGTTTGTCCTACGAAGATTAGATTGTCTGTTAGAAATCACCAAGTCAGAAGTTGAAGATGAAGTCAAATTTCAAAGAGAGGAAGTCAAACTGGCAGAGCTTGACCCCAATGGTTTAAGGGACGCTTCCGGATACATATTTTATAATATTAGTCCCTGGACACTGCAACGACTGGTAGTTACCGCAACCAATAGTCAGTCGATCCTGGAAATGAATTTCAAGGCCTATCTGGATGGTTTTAGTAATGATGTGAAAGAGATTATTGAAAAGTTCAACCTCCGCGCCCAAATCAAACATATGGCAGAAAAAGATGTGCTGCTAGATGTACTGGAAAAATTCACCAATCCGTACATCAATCTGACACCCAATGAATCGCAAGATCCAGATGGTCGAAAACTGCCACCACTGACTAACCTGGGCATGGGGTATGTATTTGAAGAGCTGATCCGCAAATTTAACGAAGAGAATAATGAAGAAGCCGGAGAGCACTTCACCCCGCGCGAAGTGATCGATCTGATGACGCATCTGGTTTTTGAGCCGGTCAAAAATCAATTACCCCCCGTAATCACCATTTATGACCCCGCCTGTGGTTCCGGAGGGATGTTAACCGAATCACAGAATTTTATCATCGATCCCAACGGTCGACTGAAGTCAGACGTCGCTGTTCACCTGTATGGTAAAGAGATCAACGATGAGACTTATGCCATCTGCAAGTCAGACATGATGATTAAAGGCAACGACCCGGAACATATTCAGCAGATCACCCAAACCTGTATCGATTTTATCAATATTGAAAAACAGGGTGAAAGCTCTGTCGCCAGTAAACTATTTGATAATAGAGATTTTGGCTATTATAAAGTCACTATTGAACGACCCCGCCGAAAAGCGGCTCAATTAACGAAAGACCGCATCGCCAGCCTCCGTTTTGATAGTCGCCTGACTGAACCCATGCAGTGGATCTATGAGAAATTTGGCGCTCAAATCTATTCGCAGTTGGCAGAGAAAAAGCAGGAGATTGAATCCGCTTTAGAAAAAGAGGATATCACCCTCAATACCAAACAGCGAAAAACACTTTTCAGTATAGAGACCTGGGAAAAGCAAAAGCAATTGTTGGAAATTGCCCGTAATCTGATGGATGATCTGGGTCAGGAGTTACATTTGGATTTCAACCTGTTCAGAGAAAAAGTTCTTACATCATTCAAATCCAACAAGGTCAAAAGTCCTTCCAAACCGGGAAAACCAATCCAATCTTCAGATATCAATCAAATTTTCAATGCCATCAGCTGGTACGAAGAAACCGCGGAAAAAGTCATTGCCAAAAAGCAAAAACTGAAAGGAGAAAAGCTGGATAAGGTGTTGGACCATCTGAATTGTCAGGAAAATAATCTCAAAGATTACGGATATTGGCCGTCTGATAAAGCGGGTGAGTGGATCCAATATGAAACCGAATCCACCCTGCGCGATTTTGAAAATATTCCCCTGAAAGATAATATTCATGCGTACTTTTTAAAAGAAGTCCGTCCGCATATGGATGAGGCCTGGATCAATCTGGATCAGACAAAAATCGGTTATGAAATCAGTTTTAACAAATATTTCTATCAACACAAGCCATTAAGGTCATTGGAAGCAGTAACGGCAGATATCATGAAGCTGGAATCAGAAACCGAAGGTTTGTTGAAAAAACTGATCCAATTTACGGAGCCGAACCATGAATAAGGCCATAGAAATTTATGAATCCCCTGAGGGGACTGTTCAGCTGGATGTTCAATTGGAAAAAGAGACTGTCTGGCTAACACAATTCCAAATGACACAATTGTTTGATAAAAATAAAAGAACGATTTCGGAACATATCAGAAATATCTTTAAAGAAAAAGAGTTGGAAGAGCTTGCAGTTGTCCGGAATTTCCGGACAACTGCAAATGATGGGAAAAAATATGCGATAAACCATTATAATCTTGATGTAATTATCTCTGTTGGATATCGGGTTAAATCACACAGAGGCGTACAGTTTCGTCAATGGGCAACTCGGATGTTAAAAAACCATCTGATCCAGGGATATACGCTAAATCAACAACGGATTGAAATACTGGGCGCAGACATGGGGCAGTTAATGGACCTGATGCAGCGCACGCTGAATCAACATGAATTGGCTAATTCAGAAGGATTGCAATTAACTCAATTGATTGGGGATTACGCCCGTAGTTGGACACTGCTGCAGGCTTATGACAGTCAGAACCTGCCAGAACCGGAAGCTGAAACCGATCAATTCCAATCATTGGGAGAAAAAGAGGCCCTCAGCGCCATTAAACAACTCAAAGCAGAACTGCTGAAACGCGGCGAAGCCTCAGAGCTGTTTGGCCGTTTGATGAGTAATGGATTGGACAGTAGTCTGGGTGCTATTGAGCAGACCTTTGACAGCATTCCCCTTTATCCGTCGATTAACAGCCGGGCAGCCCACCTGCTCTATTTTGTGGTCAAAAACCACGCCTTCACCGATGGTAACAAACGAATCGGCTCATTCCTGTTCCTGCTCTATCTGCAACGAAACCAGGCATCCATGAAAACAGATGGAACACCCAAAATTACAGACAACGCCATGGTGCCCCTGGCATTGCTAATAGCAGAGAGCGACCCGAAACAGAAAGAGTTGGTGATCCGATTGGTTCAACATCTTTTGGATGGAGGGGAAAAATGATGCAATTTCCGAGATATGAAAAGTACAAGGATAGCGGTGTTGAATGGCTGGGGAGATACCAAATGATTGGAAAGTTTTAAAAATACGTGCTGTAACAAGTTTGACAAGCAAAAAAAATCATCCTGAATTACAAGTTCTTTCAGTTTACAGGGATTATGGCGTAATTCCGAAAGACTCTAGGGATGATAACCATAATGCAACATCCATGGACACATCAACATATAAGATAGTTGAGGAAGGAGACCTTGTAGTAAATAAAATGAAAGCATGGCAGGGTTCAATGGGTGTAAGTAGTTACAACGGAATTGTTAGCCCTGCATATTTAATTTGTAAAATTTACACCAATCATATTAATCCAAAATTTCTACACTACCTTTTAAGATCAAAATCATATATTGGAGTATACAACTCTTTATCATATGGTGTTAGAGTTGGTCAGTGGGATATGCATTATGATGACTTTAAAAAAATTCCAATCCCGATTCCTTCTAAGAAACAACAAAAATGTATTGTTCAATTTCTCGACCAAAAAACAGCTGAAATTGATCAGACAATTGAGAAAAAGCAACAGTTAATTGACCTATTGAGAGAACAAAAAGCCATTTTAATCAATCAGGCAGTCACCAAAGGATTAAATCCCAATGTCCCCATGAAAGAGAGTGGGGTGGAATGGATTGGTAAAACCCCGGCACATTGGAATAAAAAACGTGCAAAATATCTTTTTACACAAAGCCGTTTATCGGTTAGAAAACAAGATGATGTTGTAACTGCATATCGGGACGGAGAAGTAACTCTTCGGAAAAACAGGAGACTTCAAGGATATACAAATGCGATACTAGAACAGGGTTATCAAGGAATTCGCAAAGGACAGCTTGTATTGAATTCCATGGATGCTTTTGCTGGAGCCATTGGTGTTTCTGATTCAGAAGGTAAGTGTTCTCCTGAATATGTAATTTGTAATCCTAGAGATCCAGAAGAATTAGACCCCTACTATTATGCATTGCTTTTGCGAGAAATGGCACTTGCAAACTATATAGAAGTTATTTGTTCTGCTGTCAGACAAAGAGCACTAAGAATTAGATATAATAACCTAGCACCTCTATTTTTTCCAGTTCCACCTAAAAAAGAACAAACCAAAATAGTGAAGAATATTGAAATCATTAAAAATAAAATTGAGAACATATTAGAAAACCTAAAAAATGAATTAGCTATAATTAATGAATACAAACAGACATTAATCACCAACGCAGTCACCGGGAAAATAAAAATCTAAAGGAGCAGGGATGGTCAGCCAAACCAATGAGCAGGCACTGGAAGCCATTATTGAAAAGACCTTGACCGGAACCCACCGGGAACAAATGAAAGCAGACGGGTGGAGTGTGTCAGAAGCCAATACGCAATACCGGGCTGGTCATGGATATTGGTTGGGCGATTCAAAGGATTTCGACCGGGAATTTGCCCTCGATCAACGGCTGTTTTGGGAATTTCTGGAATCCACTCAGGAAAAAGAACTGGCCAAACTAAAGGACCGACCGAACTGGCAACGGCTGACTCTGGAACGGCTGGACAGAAAAATAAAGAAAGAGGGAATTGTTAAAGTTCTGAAAGCAGGCCTACGCATTGACGATGCCCATTTAACCCTGCTCTATCCTCAGCCCATTAACCAGTTGAACCCGGAGATCATCAGACAATTCGACCAAACCGGTTCAGTGTGACTCGACAGGTACACTACTCCGACAGTGATCCACTGCTCAGCATCGATATGGTACTGTTCATTAATGGTCTGGAGATTGCCACGCTGGAACTGAAAAACCCCTGGACCGGTCAAACTACCTATCATGCCATGAAACAGTACCGGAAAGATCGGGAACCTAAAGAACCGCTGCTCAGTTTTGGGCGCTGTCTGGTACACTTTGCGGTTGATACGGATGAAGTCCATATGACGACCCGACTGGCCAAAGCAAAAACCAATTTCCTGCCCTTTAACAAAGGAAACAAAAACGGCAAAGGGAATCCTGCCAATCCCAACGGACACAAAAGCGATTACCTGTGGAAAGAGGTTCTCACAAGGAAGAGCCTGAGCAATATTATTCAGCATTTTGCCAAGCTGACCGGAGATAAAGAGTCCGACCCGATAGCCAAAAAAACCCTTTTTTTTCCCCGTTATCATCAGTTGGAGGTTGTACGAAAGCTGCTCAAACATACAGCTGAAAATGGTGTTGGACATACCTACTTAATTCAACACTCCGCCGGATCGGGAAAATCGCACTCAATCACCTGGACGGCCTATCAACTCATTGAACTGTATCCCAATACAGAAGAAATTCCCGGCAGCAAAGGCATTGATTATCCCCTGTTTGATTCTGTGATTGTGGTCACCGACCGCCGAATTTTAGACAAACAGTTACGAAACAACATCAAGCAGTTTTCTGAAGTCAAAAATATTGTCGCACCCGCCTATACCTCACAGGATCTGAAAGAGAGCCTGGAAAAGGGCAAGAAAATTATCGTTACCACCATTCAGAAATTTCCGTTTATCGTTGACGGCATTGACGATCTCTCCGAAAAACGTTTTGCGGTGATTATTGATGAGGCACATTCATCCCAGGGTGGAAGCGCCGCCGACAACCTGAATCGTTCTTTAGGGGAAACGGGTGACGAGGATGAAATTCAGGATGCTATTTTGGAGATTATGAAAAAGCGTAGAATGAGGGGAAACGCCTCTTATTTTGCCTTTACCGCCACCCCCAAAAATGCCACTCTGGAACGCTTCGGTCAGCAAACACCGGATGAAACATTTGTACCGTTTCATCTCTATTCCATGAAACAGGCCATTGAAGAGGGATTTATCCTGGATGTGCTGGCCAATTACACCACCTATCGCAGTTACTACGAAATAGCCAAGTCGATCCAGGAAAACCCGTTATTTGAAACCATCAAAGCTCAAAAGAAACTACGGGCCTATGTGGAAGGACACAAAACCACCATTGCGGTGAAGGCCGAAATTATTGTCAATCATTTCATCGAACAGATCGTTACCCCCAAAAAGCTTAAGGGAAAGGCCAAGGGAATGATCATCACCCGCAATATTGAAACCACCATCCGTTATTTTTTTGCTATTCAAAATGCCCTAAAACAATCAAACGCACCATTCCAAGCACTGATTGCCTTTTCAGGTAAGAAAACAGTGGATGGGATTGAACACACCGAAGAGACCGTTAATGGATTTGGCGCTAAACATATTGAGGAGAAATTCGAGAGCGAACCATACCGTCTGCTGGTCGTGGCCAATAAATACCTGACCGGGTTTGACCAACCCAAGCTCAATGTCATGTACATCGATAAAAAGCTGCAGGGAGTTCTGGCGGTCCAGGCCATATCCCGTTTGAATCGTTGCAGTCATTCACTAAATAAACGAACGGAAGACATGTTCGTGCTGGATTTCTTCAATACGGCTGATGATATAAAAAAAGCCTTCGACCCCTATTATACAGCAACTTCACTGAGCGAAGCCACCGATGTGAATGTACTACACGATCTGAAAGAAAAACTGGATGAAGTGGGGGTTTACGATTGGCAGGAGGTCGAAACATTTTGTGAACTTTACTTCAGTAATGCAGAAGCCGATCAACTCAGCCCGATAATTGATGGTTGTGCTGCCCGTTTTGAAACCGAATTGGAACTGGAGGATGAGGAAAAAGTCAATTTCAAAATAAAATCCAAACAATTTGTAAAAATCTATGCCCAGATGGCTTGTATACTCCCCTTCGATAATGTTGAGTGGGAAAAACTACACTGGTTTCTCAAATTCCTGATTCCCAAACTGAAAATCAAAGACAAAAACCAGGATGCACTGGATGAGTTGCTGGAAAGTGTGGATCTTTCAACCTATGGCTTGGAGCGAACCCAGCTGAAAACAACGATCACGCTGGATGAACCAGATTCAGAATTAGATCCCCAAAACCCCAATGTCAGAGGGACCCATGGAGGAGATGAGGAAAAAGACACCCTGGAAGAGATTATTAAAGCGTTTAACCGTCGTTGGTTCGAAGGATGGGATGCAACTCCGGAAGAACAGCGGGTTAAGTTTTTAAATATTGCCCGTCATGTGATGCAAAACACTCACTTCCAGAACCAGTTTGTGAACAATGAGGATGAACAGAACCGCCGACTGGCGGTAGGAAAAATGATTCAGGAAGCTGTCAGCAAAGAACGTCGCCGAGAACTCGACTTATACAAACGCTACGCCAGCGACCCGGAATTCAAACGCGCATTTGATGCCAGCATTCTAAGAATATTGATGACGGCTTCAGACTCAATACAAGTCAGTTCATTTTAAGATAATTCAACAAGGATTTTTTTTAATATTTAAAACCGATTTGAAACAGAGGAATCTGCACATCAGCTTGGGATTCATTGAATTCGGCATTATTCAGTACGGCATAAGTCACTAGAATATCCCACCAAGAGTGAATGGCAATGGCAGTGATCAGGTCAAATTCGTCCAATGAATTATGATAGACATAACCCTCATAAAGACCAAACAGAAAAGCGCTGCCCGGATTTGCCGTAAAACCGGCTCCATTGTGAGCCGCTGCAAAAATGGCAGATGCACCTGCCACCGATAAATGACGACTCCAAAAAGGTGAAATACCGAACGACTCCTGCAGCCGGTTAAACAGGTGATTTTGTACTAGGCCCCTGAAGAACATCTCCTCTCCAACACCAACCAAATAGTATTCGCCAAAAGATTGACTTCGCAGGTCTGACCGATTCAACCCTCGTTTTAAGTTATATTCAACAATTGCATCATCAGAATAATATGAAAAGTTGCTAGCTGCCAGTATCAGCGGTGCCCAGAAATACCACTTATCATAGAAGTGATCAAACCGGAAAGGTGCCAGCATTAGCTGATATGTATCCGTATTGGGCTCGCATGAATTCTGGTAAAAGTCTGCCCAGGTAATTAACAATAAGTTTCCATAAATATTGGCAAAATAATTTCCTTCCCAGGTTTCTTTATTCAACACAATCCGGATTTCATCCTTTCCACTCACCGACTGATCTGCTTCCGTTACAAAGTAAATATCTTCCGGATCCTCCTGGTAGTATCCCGAAGAATAAGCGGCCTGCACTTTCGATAGTGCCATCCAGCGAACTCCACCCAAGGTAGCCGCCTTATCCCATTGTTTCGTAAAAAGATACCCGGTTCCAGGAACCAGATACTCCGCAGCCGCTGCTCCCAAACATTCAAGTCGACTCACGGCAGTCACTTGTGCGGTCAGGGAAAGCCAGCATAACAGACTCAATATCAATGAAATAAGGGGAAAAGGACTACGATAAGATAAGTTATTAATAGACTTAAAGGGGAAAGGAAACACGTTACATCCATTTTTGTTGGCAATAAAACAGACCCGGGTCGGTTTAATCATAAATACCAAATGAAATAGCTATTTTCTTTCAGTAATGTCCGGTTAGGTTAAATGCAAGAGCTGGAATGGGATCCCTGAATCGTGCTTATAAGAATTAAAATAGAGCTTCTTAGTGAAGCGTAGCGAAAATAAGCCTTGTTTGAGTTCGGTACGAACGAGTTTGGCGTTTTTTCGCGAAGCGAACATAGAAACTCTTTTAATTCTTATGCTAAGCTTCAGGGAGCCCATTTCAGTGAATGTTCTGCAAAAACCTAACCGGACATTACTGATTTTCTTTTAAAGATTCTGAATAATCTTATTCACAATATGCCACATTTTAAGTGATTGGGTTTCGATGATATATTCTGCTTGAGAATACATTGATTCACGTTCACCGAAAAGCTGCTGAATCGTTTCCAGAGGATTTTCGGTTTGCAACATCGGTCGCCTGTCATTTCTTGAAACACGTTCACAGATATCTTCCAGATCCGTTTTTAGATAAATGGTAATTCCAATCGATCTTAATAGATCAAGGTTCCCCGGAGTTGTTAGAATCCCCCCTCCAGTGGCCAATATTGTATTTTCAAGTTTACATAATCGTCGGAGCAAGTCGGTTTCCAGATGACGAAATTGTTCTTCACCATAGATTTGAAACAGATCTTTAACCTTGGCATTCTGCTCTCGCTGAATCTGATGATCCGTATCGAGAAAATGATACCCCAGCCGCACCGCTAATTTTCTGCCAATGGTTGTTTTGCCACACCCCATAAAACCAATTAATACAATATTCAACTTTCTTCCCCTTGCTTAAACAATTCTAGAATCCCTGCTCTCTGCTCAACATGGTTTCATCGACAGATATAGTTGCATTTGATTTCAGCCGTTTAATCCATTTTTGATAGGCACTGTCCCACTTTTGCTTAATTAAGATTTTCTTAATTTCCTGCTTAACTTGATTGAGACTTCTTCGATGTTTTCTTCGATATTTTTCCAGCTTAAAAATATGGAATCCATTTTGGGATCGAACAACTTCACTGACACGACTTTTATTTTTTCTAAATCCCAGTTGGAATATGGCATTTTCCATTTCCAAAGGTAAATCGCCCCTTTTCACATACCCCAGATTACCATCCTGGGCTTTATCAGGAGATATTGAGTGTTTACGAACCAGAAACCGGAAATTTTTCCCCCGAATGATTTGATTTCGAATCGCAGTTGCCTCCTCCAAAGTTGGCAAAGTAATATTTCTGATCCTGTAAGCAGATGCCACCGTAAAATCAGACCGATGTATCTGGTAATATGAGTTGATCTCCCTTTTTGTAATCGGGATCTTCGCCACAACTTCTTTTTGAACCAGATTTTTCTGAATTAAATGATGTTTCAGGCTTTTTTCCCACCCTTCTTTCGTCATAATACTGTTTTTCAGGTAGAGACTAAAGTCTGACTCCTTACTGGGCGCCATTGATTTTTGGATAAACTGTTTTAATTCTTTATCTGAGACATTGATTCCTTTTCTAGCAGCTTCCTGGTGAATAATTTCTTCATCAATCATTCGTTGCAGCACAATTTTTTTTATTTCGCTCAACTGTTTTTCATCGATGGTAATGAATTGACTGTACTGTTTAAGAAAAATATTTAACTGCTTCCGAAACTGTGACAATGATATTTTAGTATTATTAACAACAACAATGGTTTCCTCCTCAGGAATAATGGATGAAGATTTTTCATTGGACCTCTCACAACCTGTTATAAGAAGTATTCCGAAAAGACAAACCATAAAAAGAAATAACCGGTGATTGTATCTATTACACATAATTGATATTTACTCTATAAAACATTTTTTTTAAGCCTGATACATCTGATTAACAGGTTAATTAGTGCCTGAACGATAAGCCCCTATTTTTAAGGATAACCTGGTTTTTAAAATAACATTCAGTATGCAAGTTAAGAAGCCATCAGCTATCAGCCTTCAGTAAAAACAAACATTTTTTTCAGTCACTTAACCCTTACAGACAGGATAAGTACCTTAAAAGTATTTTCTGCAAAAAAAAACGCATAAAATAACTTATAAGGTACTAAAAACTAAAAACTGAAAGCTGACGACTGATTACTGAACACTTGAATCTTCATTATAGATCTAAGTCAGCTAAATGAATAATAGCTGATTTTTAAAGGGTTTTCGTTCAGGCACTAATTAACACTACCTGGAGAGGTTAAAACCTCTTTTCTAAAAACCTGCAAAAAGCGAAGAATCTCTTCCGGTGCTGCGTTCATCAAGGAAACTTTCAATTTATTGTTCGGCAGAATCGCTGATTTATATATTTCATGGGTCAGAAATTTCAGTATCGCAGTCGGTTCGGGTTTAAAATCATCTGAGAACAATATTTCCAACGATTCATATGATTGATCAATTTGCACTATTTGTAATTCAAGTGACAACAATTTGATTTGAATAAAATTAAACAGATTGATAGCGCTTTCAGGGAGACGACCAAAACGATCTTCCAGAGAACTGCGCACATCCCATAATTCTTCTTCAGATTTACAAGAAGATATATCTTTATATGCATCAAGTCGTTGATTCATACTGTTGATATAATCTTCAGGTAAAGAGGCATCCGCCATCAAATTCAATTTAATTTCATGACCTTGAACAGCGATTTGGTCACCTTTTTTAATCTTCTCAACCGCTTCTTCAATCATGGCAGTATACAATTCAAATCCAACCGCAACGATATGCCCAGATTGTTGAGATCCTAAAACATTACCCGCTCCTCTTAATTCTAAATCATAATTCGCAATCTTAAAACCTGCCCCCAGATGATTTAGCTCTTGAAGTATTTGCAGGCGTTTTCGAGCTGTTTCAGACAAGACTTTTTCTCTGGCTGTCATCAAATAGGAATATGCCTGGGCATGACTCCGCCCCACCCGTCCCCGTAACTGATAAAGTTGGGAAAGCCCAAACTGATCCGCATTATTAACGATAATGGTATTCACATTTGGAATATCAAGACCCGACTCTACAATCGTGGTTGAAAGTAGAACATCATACTCACCATGAATAAAATCATGCATGACCTTTTCTAATTCCCGTTCTGCCATCTGCCCATGACCCACGCCAATTCGAACCCTGGGCATAATTTTCTGCAGGTATTGTCCAACCTGATAGATAGAATCGACACGATTGTGAATAAAAAACACCTGGCCATTGCGACGAATTTCGCGCTGTACGGCTTCCTGAATAACATAATCATTAAACTTTAACAATCGTGTCCGAATGGCACGGCGATCCATTGGCGGTGTATTAATCACTGAAATATCACGAATTCCCACCAATGACATATGTAATGTTCGGGGAATTGGAGTGGCACTTAAAATCAGGGAGTCAACAGTTGTCTGGATTTGCTTAATTCGCTCTTTGTGCTTAACTCCAAATCGCTGTTCTTCATCAATTACCAGCAATCCCAGTTTCTTAAAAATGACGTCTTTAGATAGCAGACGATGTGTCCCTATCATGACATCTATTTTACCCTCTTTCAGCTTTTGCACCGTTATTTTAATTGACTTCGGCGTTCTGAAGCGACTCACCATACCCACATTTACCGGAGTATTTTCAAACCGTTTACAAAAAGAGTCATAATGCTGCTGAGCTAAAATAGTAGTGGGAACCAGAATTCCCACCTGATAACCATCAATAACTGCCTTATATGCCGCGCGCATGGCAACTTCAGTTTTTCCAAATCCAACATCACCACACACCAGTCGATCCATGGGTCTTTCAGATTCCATATCCTGCAGAACATCCCGAATTGCCCGTTCCTGATCCTCCGTTTCCTGGTAAGGAAAAGCGAGTGTAAATTCGTTCATCAATGATGAATCTGGAGAAAATGCGATTCCTTTTTTGGCCTGCCTTTCCGCATTGATTTGAACCAGCTCTTCTGCTATATCATCGATTTCAGATTTGACTTTTGATTTAGTTCTGTTCCAGGTTTTACCACCGAGTTTATTGATCTTGGCTTTTTCAGCATCACCGCCTGCATACTTTAAGACCAGATTAAACTTATCTACCGGCACATAAACTTTATCACCGCCTTGATAAACAATTACCAGATAATCTGATTCGTGTTGTCCGGCTGTAATTTTCTTCAGACCTTCATATTTACCAATCCCATATTCAACATGAACGACATAATCTCCAACATTTAGATCACCTAAAGACGAAAAGAAGTGCTTTAGACCATCCTTTTTAATCCGACGATGTTTTTGCCTCGTACCAAATATCTCTTCATCCGATATCAAAGCTAATCGGGTATTACCTGTCTCATCAACCCAGCGGAATCCAGCTGTAATGGGGACAGGGATAATACAAAACGATGCATCGGTCTCAGCAAACTCCCGGGAAAAAAAGTGCTGCCGGTCCAGATATGAACTCTCTGTTAAAACAGGAACAATTAAACCAATTTCTTCAAACATCTGCCGGATTCGATCACTCCTGGATATGGAATTTACCGCAATAGCGACGCGCACCCCTTCTCCGTTCCACTTCTTCAGCTGATTAAAAACATGATGCAGTGAATTCTGCTCTGCTGTTTCCACTGAGACGGCCAAAGATCGTATCGCTGAATTATCCACAGTAGACATATCCGTACTACCCACCGCTTCCATATTCATCGACTGCAAATCCAGACATTTATAGCGTTTTAGAGTTGAAAAAAGCAGTTCATCGGTCAGATAGAGCACATCGGGATTCAGGGTGGGATTCTCTTCCTGCCTGGAATACTCATATTCAGCCATTACTTCAGTAAAGAACTTTTCTGCCCGATCTTTAACCGAACTCTTCTCAAAAAACAGGATGGTCGGATCTTCTGGAAAATAATCCAACAGTGTTGAGGTCTGGGAATAGAATATCGGCAAAAGGCTTTCCATTCCTGAAAAAGGAACGCACGCCTGAATACTTTCCTTGATGCTGCTGTAAGTCTGAGGTAACGATCCCGCTTTTAGTGCTAGCAGTTTATCTAAAGCTCTGTTGGTCGACTCTTCTGAGAAAACAATCTCCTGGGCCGCATTCACATTCAGTGATACTATTTCACTAGTGGAGCGTTGAGTCTCAACATCAAAATGTTTTATACTCTCAATTTCATTATCAAAAAAATCAATCCGTACAGGACTGGGTTCCGAGATGGGAAAGATGTCTATCAGCTCTCCCCGGACAGAAAACTCCCCTTTGTCTTCGACCATATCAACGCGAACAAACCCCATATTCACTAACTTTCTTAAGAGATCGTCCCGCTCTAATACGTCTCCAATGGATAACTCCTGACTGTTTTCCAAAAATGAATTCGGTGGCAGAATCCGATGCATCAGCGCATAAGGTGTTGTAACCACTACAGAGGTTTTCTGTGTTAGAATTTTATTCAGTGTGTTAAAGCGAACAGCCACAACATCTTTATCCGGTGATTGATTGTCATAAGGTATCGTATCCCAGTATGGGAAAAAACTGACCATTGATTCATCCAGGAAAAACAACAGATCCTGCTGAATCCGCTCAGCAGCTTCAAATGATTCTCCCACAATCAGCAATGGCGAATCTGATTGATTTGAAAAAAAGGAAACCAGTAGTGATCTGGCAGCTCCGGATAATGAAGCCAAAACCGTTGATCGATTTCCCGATTGTTTAATTTTTTCAACAGCAAACTGCAACTTTTCTCCAAATGGAGATCGATTCGGACTTTGACTCATTGATATTGACTGGATATAAAATTACAGCTATTATGAAAAATTAATCTTTTTTCAGATCAGCAAGAAACAACAAAAAGGATTACAAAACGGAAAAAGAGCAGAATTAAGAAAAACAGGCACTTCAGTCTCAATTCGGTTGGGACAGGGATAAGAACTGATAAATGTGAGTGCTTTTACTGTTAATTTAAAGTTAAAAACTGCTTTGATCCCGAAAGATATTTAAAATTTTGAAATAAGACTCTATACTCTGTTGAAGTTGATCAAATTTTTAGTGCGAATAAACGATATTACAGAGAAAAACGGCGGGTTGTAAAGGAGGACTTCATGAAAAACGAACGAATTATCAGGGAAGGATTGACATTTGATGATCTATTGCTTCTTCCTGGAAAATCAGATTTCTTACCCTCGGAAGCAGAAATCAGCTCGCAGCTGACCCGGGGAATCAGACTGAATACACCATTGATCAGTTCAGCCATGGACACTGTTACCGAGGCGGAACTGGCCATTTGTATGGCGCAAGAGGGCGGTATCGGGATCATTCATAAAAACATGTCGATCCAGGAACAAGCCAGCCAAATCGATCAGGTCAAACGATCTGAAAGTGGACTGATCACAGACCCCATTACCATCAAGGCTGATGACACGGTTGAATACGCAACAATCCTGATGAAACGGTTCAATATTTCCGGGTTACCTGTCACAGACGGAAAAACGTTGGTTGGAATTATCACGAACCGTGATATCCGTTTTGTAACCAATTTCGGCCAACCGGTATCAAACAAGATGACACAGGGTAGAGACAATCTAGTCACATTTTCCGATGGAATTACGACAGAAGAGGCAAAAAAGCTACTTCATAACCATCGTATTGAAAAGTTACTGCGTGTTAATCATAACTATGAGTTAACCGGTCTATTGACCATTAAAGATATCAATAAAAAGCAGCAGTATCCCGGCGCTAGCCAGGACTCATCCGGTCGTTTGATTGTGGGGGCGGCAGTCGGTCCCGGCCAGGATTTATATGATAGAACGGAAGCATTGGTCGGAGTCCACGTAGATGTCCTGGTACTGGATACAGCTCATGGCCATTCAGTCAATGTCATTAATGCAGCCAAAGAGCTAAGGTCCAGATACCCGCAAGTGCAATTAATTGCCGGAAATGTTGCAACAGCTGAAGCGACTGAAGCCTTGATTAAAGCGGGTGTTGATGCTGTTAAAATAGGGATTGGCCCCGGCTCAATCTGTACAACCCGGGTTGTATCTGGAATCGGTGTTCCTCAGATGACTGCGATTTTCGATTGTTCAGAAATTGCAAAAAAGTATCAGGTTCCTGTTATTGCTGATGGGGGTATTAAGTATTCCGGTGATATTGTCAAGGCACTGGCCGGTGGCGCTTCAACAGTGATGCTAGGCAGTATGCTGGCAGGTACAACAGAAAGCCCTGGGCAGATCATACTTTATCAGGGAAGGCGTTATAAACAATACCGGGGTATGGGATCTATCGGTGCAATGAAAAAAGGAAGTAAAGACCGCTATTTCCAGGAAGACAAAGAAACTTCGAAGTTGGTTCCTGAAGGCATTGAAGGCAGGGTACCCTATAAAGGCTCCTTAAGAGATACGATCTACCAGATGATCGGCGGTCTTCGTTCAGGTATGGGATATACCGGTTGTAAAAATATTAAAACACTCGGTGAAAAAGCCCAGTTTATCAAAATCTCTCCGGCAGGACTCAAAGAGAGTCATGTACATGATGTTTACATCACAGAAGAAGCACCCAATTATCGAACAAGTTAGATTGTGAATCGAGCTGAATGGTATCTTAACAGAGTTTAGCAACCATTCAGCTTGAAAAATTTAATGAGAGCATCATCGATATTGAATCATTTATTAAAAGGCATCCCCATTTGCCGGTAGGCGTTTTACTCTTCTTCGTTAACCATAGCACCCCCTTACTAACAGCCATGTCTCAAAACAGGGTTCAGATTAAACCGTCAAAACAGAAATATCTGATTCTATCCCGATGGGTATTTTTGCTGATGCTTTTTTTTAGCACTCAACCCAATACCGCATATTCTATTGATAATCTTGAATTATCCCTAAAAAACAAAATAACCCGTCTCGCCTCAAAAGGTTCAATTTTACTTAACGATGAATCTGGAAATCCACTATTTTCATATGGTGCAGCACGGATTCTAATCCCTGCCTCCATTATAAAAATCTACTCTGCATTGGTGGTATATGACATCCTAGGCGCAGATTTCCATTTTAAAACTGAGTTTTATACAGACAATCACAACAATCTTGTCATCAAGGGTTGGGGAGACCCATTTCTTATTTCTGAAGAAATCCATCTCATTACCGATGAACTGAAGAAAAATCTGACATCTCCTGTTAAACAAGTTTATTTGGACCATTCAGCCTTTACTGACAATTTGAGAATCAACGGTATTTCACATTCCCTTAATCCGTATGACGCTTTAAATGGAGCCCTCGCAGTTAATTTTAATACAATATTTGTAAAAAAAGATCGTCTGGGAAAAGTTTACTCAGCAGAAGAAGCTACCCCATTAACACCTTTAGCACTAAAAAAAAGTAGATTTATAAAACGCGGAAGTGAGGAACGAATAAACTTAACTGATAGTAAAAAAGAGAGCCTGCAATACGCTGGAGAACTGTTTTTCGCTTTCTTAAATGACCAGGGTATCATCATCCACAATAAACAAATAAGCTACATCAAGACAGATCATTCCTGGCAACTGAAGCTCCGCCACTTCAACCGGCGAAGCCTTGATACAATTATCAGAGCCCTTTTTAAATACTCAAATAATTATATCGCTAACCAGCTTTTTCTGGTCACTGGTGCAGAAAAGAGGGATTATCCTGCCACCCTGGAAAAATCCAGAGCGGTATTTCAAGCGTATCTGGTATCTCATTTTCCTCAGGCAAATTCATCCATTATCATTGATGAAGCTTCAGGGATTTCAAGAAATAACCGGATGAGTGGAACCATTATGATGCATATACTGTCACATTTTAAACCCCATAGTGATCTGCTCAATCTTAAAAATAAAATTTTAATTAAATCCGGTACTCTGACGGGAGTATACAATTATGCAGGCTACTTTGTGACTCAAAAAGGACTACGCCCTTTTGTCATTATGACCAATCAGAAGAAGAACCATCGAAACCGGATCTTAAAGCTACTACATCAATATAGTAAACAAAAAACATCCCCATTCTGATACGATCTAAAAACCAAACATTAACCCAAATAAAAAAGGAATCATGAGCGATATCATTCGAATATTTGATACGACGTTAAGAGATGGTGAGCAATCACCCGGATGCAGCATGAACGCTGATGAAAAACTCATCATGGCCATACAGCTTGAAAAACTAGGCGTCGATATTATCGAAGCCGGCTTTCCGGCATCTTCACCCGGTGATTTCAAATCGGTTCAACAAATCGGTCAAAAAATTAGTGGTCCTATGATTGTAAGCCTTTGCCGTGCTGATGATGGGGATATCGAAACGGGGGTTAATGCTTTAAAAGGTTCAAAAAACTGGGGAATTCATACTTTTATCGCCACCAGTGATCTTCATCTGAAAGTGAAGCTTAACATAGACAGAAAAACCGCCATCAAAAAAGCGGTTCGGGCGATTGAGCAGGCTAAAAAGCATACAGATAGTGTTGAATTCAGCGCAGAAGATGCCACCCGTTCTGATCCAAAATTTCTAGTCGAAATTTTTTCTGCCGCGGTTAAAGCCGGCGCTACGACTTTAAATGTCCCTGACACCGTTGGGTATATCACTCCTGGAGAGTTCTCTGCCCTGATTACCCGTTTAAAAAACGAGGTTTATCATGCCGAGGATGTCTGCTTCTCTGTCCACTGCCATAATGATCTGGGTTTAGCAGTCGCAAACTCTCTGGGTGCTGTTGAGGCCGGTGCCAGACAAATAGAATGTACCATTAACGGAATTGGGGAGCGCGCGGGGAATGCCTCATTGGAAGAGATTGCCATGGCATTACAGGTCAGAAGCAGCCATTTTAATAAATCGATTCGCCTGAATACCAAACAACTCTATCCGTCAAGTAAACTGTTAACCAAACTCACCGGAACACTCATTCAAGCCAACAAGGCAATTGTCGGCGCCAATGCCTTTGCTCATGAGGCAGGGATACATCAGGCCGGTGTTATCAAAGACAGCTTGACTTATGAAATTATGAAGCCGGAATCCGTTGGGATTTCAATCAATCAGCTGGTCTTGGGTAAGCACTCCGGTAAAGCCGCCTTAAAAAACAGAATTAATAGTCTTGGGTATGATGTATCCATTATTGAATTAAAAAATATCTTCAAGGAATTTAAGAAACTCGCTGATAAAAAGAAAACGGTTTACGATGAAGATATAGAAATTTTAATCATGAATCAAAGATCTTCCGGTGAAGAAAAATATAAATTATTAAATGTAAACGTAACTTCCGGAACTGAAACCATCCCGACGGCGACAGCTGTAATGGAAATTGATGGAAAAATTATGCCAGCTCATGCATCCCTGGGAGACGGCCCAGTTGATGCAGCCATGAATACTATCAGAGAAATTGTCTCGATTCCCTGTGTTCTGACTTCATTTATAGTTAAAGCTGCAACCGGTGGAACTGACGCACAAGGGGTCGTCGTCGTATCAATCGAATGGGAAGGAATTAAAGCGAGCGGTCAAGGATCTCACACTGACATCGTACTGGCATCTTCTTTTGCCTTTGTCAATGCGTTAAACCGACTGGAAATCCTGAAACAAATGCCTGCTTACAATGAAGATCAGGAGACGCTGGAAGGAATATAAAAAGGACTTTCAGGTCATTCCCACGGTACTTTAGAACTTCCTTTTTTTAGCGGTTTATGTTAGATTAGACCTATAATTAAGAAAACGTCATGGTAGCGCAATAGGCAAAAAAGACTTTGGTTATGGCGACACCTCTCATGAACAAAAGCAAGGAAATAAATATGTATGAGTCAGACATGATTGACAGAGAAATCATTGAAATTCCAATAGTTCCCATCAGGAATATTGTTGTTTTCCCACATATGACAATTCCATTTTTTATTGGAAGGAAACAGTCGATAGAAGCATTGGAAGATGCTCTAGCCAGTGACCGAAAAATCTATGTTGTTTGCCAAAAAGATCCCCATGTTGAATCTCCTACAGAAGATGACTTATATGATATTGGTATCATCGGGAACATTCTTCAGATCATGCGATTACCAAAAGGAACAATCAAGGTTCTCTTTGAAGGAAAAGAGAGGGGTAAAATCGTTAAAACAGACCTTGAAGGAGCATCTTACCGTGCTCAAGTTGAAATTCTACCTGATGTTGAGAATTACGATCCGGAATTAATGGCGTTGACAAAAACAGTAAAAAGTGAATTCAAAACATTTCTAAAGAGAATTGCCCGTAGTGCTGATTCTGCAGAAAAAATCATCACAGGCGACTATTCACCCGGTCAAATCGCTGATATGATTGCGCCACTCCTGACGATGGATATCCCTAAACAGCAGGACGTCCTCTCTTCCCTTGACAGCAAAGCACGATTGGAGATGGTTTACTCCAGAATGCTCGAAGAAGAGGAACACAAAAAAATTGAGCAGAAACTGAAAGAAAGAGTTCAGGGGCAAATTGGTAAGACTCAAAAGGAGTATTACCTCAATGAGCAGATGAAGGCTATCCAGAAAGAGCTAGGGTCAGAAGACACCAAAGAAGAACTGGATGAGTATGACGAGAAAATAAAAAAAATCGGAATGACCGAGGAAGGCATCGAGGTCGTTCGTAAAGAATTGAAAAAGCTCAAAATGATGCCACCGACTTCGTCTGAAGCAAATATCGTTCGCAACTACATTGACTGGCTGACAGAAATCCCCTGGAAGCAGGAAACTAGTGACAACCTGGACATTGATAATGCACAGAAAATTCTGGATGAAGATCATTACGGACTCGAAAAAGTAAAAGAACGAATCATCGAATATATCGCAGTCGCCAACATGGTAGGTAGCTTGCGTGGTCCCATCATTTGCCTCGTAGGTCCTCCAGGTGTCGGAAAATCTTCATTGGCCCGGTCAATTGCCCGGTCACTGGATCGCAAATTTGTTCGTATGAGCCTCGGAGGAGTGAGGGATGAGGCAGAAATCAGAGGCCATCGTCGAACCTATATCGGTGCGCTACCTGGGAAAATCGTTCAGTCAATGAAAAAAGCAAAGACCAGTAACCCTGTTTTATTACTGGATGAAATAGACAAGATGGCACAGAGCAATATGGGTGATCCTGCTTCTGCTTTACTGGAAGTTCTTGACCCTGAGCAAAACAGCACCTTCATGGATCACTATCTGGAAGTTGAGTATAATCTTTCTGATGTCATGTTTATTTGTACTGCCAATACCAGACAGGATATCCCACTTCCGCTAATTGACAGGATGGAGATTATTACACTCTCTGGATATTCAGAATTTGAAAAGGAAAAAATTGCACTGAAATATCTGGTTCCGAAACAGGTAAAAGAAAACGGGTTGACAGAAAGTCTCATTGAATTTAATACCGAAGGTATTCTGGAAGTCATTCGCAGTTACACCCGGGAAGCCGGTGTGCGAACTCTGGAACGCACAATTGCGAAAGTATGCAGAAAGGCGGTTACTGAAATTGTTAAAGATAAAATAGAAGAGACAATTTTAATCACTCCGGAACAGGTTAATAAATATCTAGGCGTAAAACCTTATCACTACGGCAAACCGGCAGAAAAGAATGAAATTGGGATTGTCAATGGACTGGCCTGGACTTCTGTCGGTGGTGAAGTTCTGATTATTGAAGTCAATACCATGAAAGGAAACGGCAAGATTCAATTAACCGGAAAACTGGGGGATGTCATGAAAGAGTCAGCCCAGGCAGCACACAGTTATGTCAGGTCCAACGCAAATGCATTGGGAATCTATACCAATTTGTTTACAGAATTGGATATCCACGTTCATGTCCCTGAAGGAGCCACTCCCAAAGATGGACCATCTGCCGGTGTCGCCATGACATGTGCGTTGGTCTCTGCCCTGACAGGTATCCCTATTCGGAGTGATATTGCGTTGACAGGTGAAGTTACCTTAAGAGGAAAGATTCTTCCCATTGGCGGCCTAAAGGAAAAACTTCTCGCAGCCAAAAGAGAGTGTATTTATCAAATCCTGATACCCCATGATAACGAAAAGGATCTGGCAGAAATTGCAGATGAGATTAAAGAAGGATTAAAAATTACACCAGTTAAACATGTTCATGATGCAATTGTAACCTTACTGGAAAATCCACCTCAGGCCGTAAACGACGATGACATTGTGGGTGAAGATTCAGAAAAAGAAAAAGCTGTTATTCAACCCAACCCTATTGGTGAACTTGCTCAAACTGAGTCCACTATTTCCCACAATTAACCATTGTCAAATCGGATTCGCTTAATCGTAATCACAGGTCCCACTGCCAGTGGGAAGACTGAAATCGGGCTAAAAATCGCCCGTAAATTCGACGGGGAAATCATCTCTGTCGATTCAATGCAGATCTATCGTTGGATGGATATTGGCACGGCCAAACCATCCAAAGAGATGCTGGCTGAAGTTCCCCACCACTTAATTGATATCCTCAATCCGGATAAATCATATAATGCAGGGAAGTTTGTTAAAGACGCCGAAATCATCATTAAAAACCTCCACGAACAAGATAAGCCGATCCTTTTACTGGGTGGCACAAATCTGTACATTAGATCCCTGATCTGGGGTATCATTCCCGTACCAGACATATCCCCAGAAGTTAAAGAAGAAATCAAACAACTGATGGCTGAAAAAGGCTTGAAGGGTTGTTATCGTAAGCTTGAACAACTGGACCCCCAAAGTGCAAAAAAACTGCACTGCAATGATATCTCCCGCATATCAAGAGCACTGGAAGTCGTAATGGAAACCGGTGAAAGTATCATCGATTTTCAAGAAAAACACCGATTGAGTGAACCGAAATACGATGTTCTTACCATCGGAGCTGACTGGAAACGGCAGACGCTTTATGAAAGGATCAACCAAAGGGTAATGAATATGGTTGAAGAAGGTTTAATCGAGGAGGCTGAAAATCTATTGTGGCGAGGATATAATACCGATCTTCCTTCTCTGAATTCGATAGGATACAGACAATCGTTTCAATATCTAAATGACCAGATTGATCATGATGAGATGATCGCTGATATTCAACAAAAAAGCAGACATTACGCAAAAAAGCAGATCACCTGGAACAAAAAAAATAAGGCGATCCATTGGCTAGAGAACAACCACATCACACCAAAAACTAATTCGATCATTGAAAATTTTCTTATGTTGTAATACTTGCCAGGCAGATGTCTGAATGAAATACAATTCCTCATACACATCAGATAAGTGGCTTACGTTTCTCAGAAAAACAGATAGCGAAATATTACACCTTTCCAAAATGGATATTTTTAAAGGTTCAGGCAGGGGAGGACAAAAAAGAAATAAAACATCAAATGCAATTCGCTTAACACTCTCTTATTTATCCGTAGTAGAAACGTCATCAAGATCACGAGCAGAAAACATTGATAAAGCGATCAAAAAGCTTCGTATGGCAATTGCACTCGACCTGACCAGTCCGTTGGTTCATCGATGTCATTTCCAGAATTTCCCTGAAGAAATCCGGGCGTATTTATTTAAAAATACGATTCGAATCAGTTCCTCAAACCCAGTATATCCATTCTTTCTCGGGTGTATTATCGATGTTTTTATTAAACATGAAGGAAATTGGACAGATATTTCGACTGAATATAAAACTAGCAAAAGTCAAATTCGGCGATTCATTGCAAAAAATATCTGCCTGAAAGAACCACTCAAAAAACTTCAAGACGAAATAGTGGGTTTACGGCCTTGAGCTTTTTGCATGGTTTTTTTGGGATCAGCCTTAGAAGAGAGATCCTCGACTTTAAACAGCACTTTCGGAAAAACTCTCATACTGAGTTCCTGAATTTTCCCCTCACTTAATACACTGGTTTCTATAAATATATCTAAATTAAGCTTTTGCTTTCTAATAAAATTCCGAGCTTCAACAACCTGTTTTATCTGGGAGCTACTATTTTTTTCCATAAATATCACCAGACATTTTTTTCTCTTCAGAATACTTAAAAACGCATATACCCTTCTAATTTCATTTAGTAAATTGGATTTAATGCTGACATCATCTTCGATAAAAGCAGAATAGAAGTAGATATTTTTTGTCTTATCCGTATTTTTTCTCTTCCATTTTGCATGCAAAATGGCAATCGCGTTATCTTTATATTCGCGTTTCGAAACTAACTGGTAAAATTTCTGACTTAAATCTGTCATTTGCCGTAAAACCTTGTTATCCATTTTCTCTATGGGTAAAGTAATAAAACCTTCAAAGGTTTCGAGAAGCTTTGAATAGTGATTCCACTCGTTTCCTTTTTTAAGCGTTTTCGAAAACCGGTTCAAGAGCTCTCTCACTTGATGAATTATCTCAATCTTTTCATCCAGGTTTTTTATCACAGATCGATATGCAAAGACAGACTCAACAAACTTAGTTAATGGCTGGTTATTGACCACATGCAATTCACTTTTGGCTCCTGAAAAATCGAAATTTAACAATTTTGTTAAATTTGACGCCCTCACATAACCCACAATCATTTTCTGATCGTCTTTGTACAGACCACTAATTTTTTTAGGCGTTTTATATGCATTCTTCTCTTCTATAATACCATGAAAAAGCTTTCGGTCCAAGACAGCTATACTCAGATACTTAAAAAAATCCATCGAAACTTCGTGAAACTTATTCATTACTTCCAAAGCCTGCCTTAGTGCCTCCCTTTCAGGAACATCCACTTTATTCAAAGCCTCAATAAACTTCACAGATATATCGCAGGAAACTCCCTGTTTCATATTGATTTCTTTAACGGGCAAGGCATGAATTCGGACAATTAAAGTCTTCTTGATAGAAGGGACTTCAAACGTATTACCTATAAACAAAAGAGACTCGTACACCAACGGTATTTTCAGTATAAGCTTATTATTAATCGCCTCTTCTACCATTTTGGTATGAAAGGAATTCGTCGCTTCCAGTAGACATTCATATAATGCCTGGTATAAAAAAGTATCTCTGGCATAATACCTGAATTCCGGAGACCTAAATTCGTAATGACCTCTTTCTATAAATTTAAGGAAAACTTGTGGGGTATTGAAGTTTTCAACAGGGTTTATTTTTTTTATCCCTTCGATAAAAGTTAAAAATGCATTTCTCTTGTTAACATAATTTTTAGTGAAGTTCTGATTTTTAAATTTAGGTGGAAAAACTGATTTTCCATCCCCTAATAACACCCCAGAATTAATCAGCGGATCATAAAATTTTTCCAAATCATTAATAACGTATCCATATTTATCAATTCGGGTATTAATACGCTTTCCGCCTAGCCACCTGGATAGATAATTCCTTGATATGGGAAGACCTGCTTCAAGTACTGCCTGTTCATAAAAAATATCAAAATAGTTTTTGTCAAACCGTATTTTTAATGAATTTGCATCCTGCTGTAGCAACCGATCCAAATTTGTTTCTAATAGTGTACCCATCAAATATCCATACGCACCACCTACAAATTCTAGCGCATTTAGAATCTGATACGGTTTTTTATCAGAATCGGCAAACAAAACCGTCGTATCCTCTCCCGGTCCGCTCGCCAACCTCATATGTAATCGAGGTAAAACTGTATTTTTCAAAACGCCCAGCTCATGGGTCGATAGGTTTTTTTCGTCCAGCCAAACTTTATTATTCACTATGTAATTTTTAACATTGGTTACAAAAAAAGTCTCCTGAAGCCCTCTTGATGCAATAGTTTGACTTGACATGCTTTCCTTCTTAACCATGCCAATCAGCTGTTTTATAATCTCTAGATTACTCTTTTCATCTGTGGCAGCATCATCGGGCTTTGTAAAAAACAGGCACTGCCGCCATACCTCAGGATCACTCTGACTTCTCGCTATGCAAATCACACTGCGTATCAGACTGAATAGATCCCCTATTGCCAATGCTTTTGCATCACCTTCTGCGAAAATCTTCTTGCCCTCTTTTATTCGAGCAATCTGCCGAAACAATACGGCAAAAAGGTGCAATGGATTCTTGACCTTTTCCCCATCTTCCCCAAGGAATTTTTCGAATTTATTTAGCATAAATCGAGTACTGATTCCAACAGTGAGTTCTTTAAACTGCTTTGCAAACTGAGTAACTGTTCCCCTTCTGTTGAGAATATCTTCCTGAAATGTTCTTAAAACCGGAGTATAACGGCTCATTAAATCAGCAATCAGAATAAGATTAATCGCCTCAGCCTCTGAAAATTCAACCTTTCTGCCCATAGAAAGTTCGCTGATTTTTTTTGATATTTTTTCAGGAAAGCCCTGAAAATCCACCAGATCCCTTGCTGTTGATTGCATACTTTTGGTTCTAGCGACACGAGACATAATTGCCGCTTTTAAACCCGTATCCGCATCAATAATTTTTGGAACTTTTGAAAAGTTAAAATCAGGTTTTGCCAGCAGCTGAAGCATCATGTGCTTGGTAGCTGCGGTCACCAGAATCGGATGTTCATGTTTAATGACTTTAGCAAATATAATAGGCAGACAAAAGGGATCCCCCTTTAACCTGTTCATTTGGACCAATAATGCATTTTCCGGATCTTTCAGTGTTCGCCATTCCAATTGGCCAATCGTCTTAAGATTACTATTAACATCAACTTTATCTTCAACAATTATCTTTTCCGTCGGACCATTTTTTATCATTGGATTGATTGGCTTTCGAACTTCAGCTTTGTTTGTCACCTTATATTCGAAATAATCAAAATCAACTTTCTGCTCTTTAAATATATTTTTAATAATATCTACGCCTTCGACTTGAAGACTATTCGTTGTACTCACAAAACGAATCTTCAATCCAGTATCCGGAGCATCTGCAGCAACGGGAGCCTTTTTTTCTTTTTTTTGAATAACCTGTCTGGATTTAATCATTGATTTTTTTTTATACTTCGAGGATTGATCCGGTTTGGCAACCGCGATCAAACTCAATATTTGTCACTTTTGATTTCTGACTGGAAAAGAAAACTATTTTATGATTTGCTCAGATCTTGTTTTCAAAGCACAGAACTTGCATATTCTCAGTTTAAAAAACAATGAATCAAGTTTGATCCAACTGATTCAATTTGCTACACTAGTCGATTATCATTATATAGTCAAAAAACGACAATCACTAGCACGAAATTTACTTTATTCGTTTTCCAAAATCAACTACCGTTTCCGAGGTAAATCTCAGGTATGATAACAATTTCGAATTCAGTTGAATATTTGATCTAATGGGAAAAATTATATAAATTAAAATACAATTCAACTGCAAAAATGAAGCAACCCCTAATATAATTCGATTCGCTGATAATTAGCAAAGCGGGCAAACTTCAAGACTTTATGATAATTCAATATATCAATTTAATATCACAAAGTGTTTTTTATCAGATATCAAACCTCATCAGACCGTTTAAGCTCTGATATCAAGAGGAATATTAAATAGTAATGGATAATTCCCGAAATTACTATTTTACCCGGAGATGGCGGAAATAAATCCGCAAGGATAATCTTTACCCGTTTAAGGTAAGTAAGCAGCCCTTTGATAAACAGAGAAAATCAAAATATGAAAATTCAAACATCACACCTATTCGTTAGAAAAAAGTATTTTAGCCATCTACTGCTTTTATTAATTCTGTTCACCCTCTTTTCCTGCTCAAGAGTCACCAGACAACCAACAAGCGGAATATACCATTCGGTTCAAAAAGGTGAATCTCTTAAAACAATTGCCCGAAAATATTCAGTGAGTCGGCTAGAGATTCAAAAAGCGAACGGGATTTATGACTCGATGGATCTTGATTCTGGAATGCAAATCATTATTCCAGGAATAAAGAAAAAAATCGCACCTAAACCGATAGAACCTCGGCAGTCAAAAAAACTTCCCATTCGATTAATCTGGCCGGCACAAGGAACCATCTCTTCAGGTTATGGTAAACGGCATGGCAGGATGCATTCCGGAATTGATATTACCAGAGATGGGGGTAAAGATATCAGAGCCGCCGCAGCCGGTGTAATTGAATTCTCGGGTAGACAAAGAGGATACGGAAAAACAATCATTATCAACCATGGCAGAGGAATTACCACGCTATATGGGCATAATGCCACTCTTTATGTAAAAAAAGGAACCCGCGTGAAACGAGGCTCAGTTATCGCTAAAATGGGGTCAACCGGCACATCCAGTGGAATTCATCTCCACTTTGAAGTTAGATTGAATAAAAAGCATACGAATCCTCTCAGGTTCTTACCCATTCGCTAAATATGATCAGACAAGTCTCATTGAAGCGTCTTGCATTATTGACAAACCCTGATTTTCACAATATGTTAAAAAATCCAAAGACAAAGGATTTAACAGATGTTATTCTGTATTCACTAAATATCAATAATTTCATTATTTCAGAGCTCAGGATAATATAGATTAAGAGCATATCGTCTACTGGCAATCTATTAAATGAGTTAGTTTACTTCAATATTATGAAATAAATAGAGAACTATTATCCATACTCGTCATTACACTTGGAGAATTTATGAGTGATTCCATTTGGCAACGTGAAAGCTGCAACCCCGGCCGAAGATATATGTTAGGAAAAGATCCTGCTGTGAAATACGATGATCAGGAAACCATTATTTCTACCATAAAAGAAGGATTGAAAGAGTTCATACATTCTGAAGCTGCTGTAAGGCTAACTTTAGACACACCTTTGAGCAATCCGGAAAGAGTCACCATCGCCATTCCATTCGAAGCAGACCAGGAACTGATTATTACAAACTTTGCAGGGATTATTTACCAGTCTTTGATGGGCTATTACATTAGTGGTGAACCCCAGACAACACATTTTGGGATTACAAACCTAATTATTGAAGGAAAGTTCAACAGTCTTCTTCGCAGAGAGATGGAAAAACTGATCTCACAGTTTCAAACCCGTGCTGATATTGCCGGACGGCTGTTAAGGAATGTGGAAATTAAAAGTCAAATACCTGTTCCAAAAACTGGAAATCTCTTTTTAGCAGATACAATTAAAAAGGGGTTGGATATTCATGTGGGATACCGGGTTGTAATGACTGGAGAGAACGTCAACTATTCAAAGCTTTTTCTACCTCTTCCCACCGGAGATGAAATTATTGACCATATATACTACAACCTTGAACAAATTCTCCATCACAATTTCGTATCCTATGATGAAACCGGAGATAGATACTTGAATATCAGTGATACTTTGGTTTTTAAAGATCTTGAAGCGATACTCATCAGAGCAAAATCAAAAGAACTCACACGGAATAAAATATTAAATAATTTACAATTTAATACAATAATCAATAAAGAAGAATCAACAGAACAGCAAAACCAATTGATTGGGGACAGACTTTATGATTATCTTAACCACATCCAGGATACCAAGTTAAAAGAAGCAACCCATCAATCCCGTGTCCTGTTTCAATCCTATATTGAAGAAGCCGTACATGTGTTGGAAAAACCAGAAGCGCTGATCAAAGAAAACAAAGAGGAAGAAGTAGAACCACAGAAAACAGCAAAACCAAAGCTATCTGATCCGTCTAGCGCCAGATCGACACCCCAGATGAGTGATCGATCCAGAAGAAGTGTCCCTCCCACCAGAGGGACAAGAAAACCGGTGGTAAGTGGTTCGCAGCCTGCGATAAATGGTATCGTTGGTCAATCATCGACTATACTTCAAACCCCGCCATCCCCAGGTAGAAATGTAAGCGTTCCAGCTCCTCCAGAACCCCGAAAATCAATGGACAGAGACACATCCAAGTTACCGGTATAAATTTTATTCGAGGTTGGTAAGCTAGTTAAACAGCTCACTAACCTTCGCAATTCTAATCCCTTGCGTCTCAATTTCCGGTAGATATCTAGCCAGAGCCTCATATGTTGCCATATAAGGATGCCCAATGGCGATCACCTTACCTGTTTTATTTGCAATCTTAACTGCCTTGAACAACTGACGTCCTATGGCCTCTACATTTTGTTCATTGTCCAAAAATATATTTCTTGACAAATAAGGGATTCCATTTCTTTTTGCACTCCTTTGTGAAATTCTTCCGGGTGCTGTTTTACTATCCAGAAAAAACATTGATCTTTCATTCAGGATTTTCATTACAACATCCAATCCCTCCTTATACTGAGTATAAGCTGATCCCATATGATTATTAGCACCGATGGCATAAGGAACAGAATCGAGATTCAAGGTCATCTTCTCAACAACAATATCTTCATCGTCAGATTTTAATAAAGCACCTATCCCAGGATTGTACCTATTCATTTCTTTGGGTTCCATGGGTAGGTGAAGCATAACATCGAGACCCTTATTATTTACAATTTCAGCCGTTTCCTGGCTAAATGTCAATTGAGGCAGGATGGAATAGGTTATATTATAGTCAAGTGATATCATACTATTAAACACATTCATTCGATTGCCAAAATCATCGATAATGATAACAAGTTTTGGTTTTTCTCCTTCAACCCGGTCAAATTCAGTTTTTTGAATGACATCTTCCTGGCTTTTCTGAACACTATTTCTACTTTCATCCGTATAGTATTTCAGAATCTCCACAGTAATAACGACCCAAAGCTTTTCATTTTTTTCAAACTTTATTTGGGTCTGATTTACAGATGATGCCGGCTGATCTTTATTCAAATCAGACAATAAGGAAAACTGAACATTTTCTTTTTCTGCAAATTTTCCTGTTAACCGTTCAATCTCAACACGATCAAAAAATTTGAACCGTTGAAGAAACCTTCCAAATGTATGGCCATCCTCTATTTTATCCGGAGCGTTCCTGTTTTCTTCAGAGGCAATCAGTCCTCCATGATTATCACGAATAAACCGCGTATATCTCTCAAAAAACTCAATTTGCTTCCGATGAATTTCAGTTTGAATTTCAAGTCTTTCAGATGATGGAACATTCTTTGGGAAATCTGGAGAGCGAAGAAAGAGCAGTGAAATTGCCAGGAATACAATCGTAGCAACTATTCCAATTAACAACGGATTTTTGTTTTTTAAAAACCTAATTATAAACTTCATGACCTTTTAAGAAGCAGAGCAAACCTGACCAAATACCTGAAAAATAATATTTCATATAATAATATTAGTGAAATCAGGATAGAATGTAAAAATGTAAATTCACTCTAACATCAAATCCTCTTCGTTTCACTGACTCACATACACGTTATATCCTAATATCTGGAATAGAGCAGACCTGCAATAAGCCAAAGAAACTCATGTAGCTCATCTGAATCTACTTACCACAGACAGTTTTCAAATAGTTGAATTAACTTAATTAATTGATGTCGATACCATTTCTAATTCATCTTTCTAAATTCCTAATTGACAACTAAAAACAGTAAAAACATGAAATTTTAATACATGATTAGCATTTGAATATACACAACATCTAATAGACAGGTTGAAAATCAAAAAAGTGGCGCGTTTCCAGCCTTCGGTAAGTATGTGACTGGGCTCTGGCAACAAATGAATGCGTAATTGCTCCATTAGAAGTAAACTCGACTCCTTCTAAATACTCACCATCTGTAACACCCGTGGCAGCAAAAGCAACTTTGTTCGTTCGAACCAGATCCTCCGCTTTGAAAATCTTATCATAATCTTCAATCCCAACTTCTTTGGCCAGTTCTTTATCCCGATCGTTTTCATAAAAAATCTTTCCTTCAAAATATCCCCCGAGACATCTAACTGCCGCAGCAGTAATAACGGCTTCCGGGGTAAAACCATACCCCATAAACAAATCCACCTTATTACCCAAAATTGCTGCCAAGCAGCCTGATATTTCTCCTTCAGAAATCAGTTTAATTCTCGCCCCTGAACTCTGAACTTCATGTATTAATCGATGATGTCTGGCGTGATCCAATATACAAACAGTAACACTTTCAGTGTACTTGTTCAGCGCTCTGGCAACTCGTTTTACATTTATCACTGGGGGCTGCTGAATATCGATTACGCCATATGCTTCCTGACTAACAACCATTTTAAACATACTCAGATTTGGTACCGACTGAATTCCGTCCTCTGCTGCTAAAATAGCACAAGAAATGGCATTGTTTCTACCATTTGCGGTTGCGTTATGTCCTTCTAGTGCGACTGCAGTTACATCTTTCTTAACTCCACCACTGCCAATTTTTTCAGGCATCTGATAAGTATTATCCCTGTCAACAAATCGATCATTTTTTATTTTACCATCAATCTGAAGCCTATCAAGTGTTTTATAAAACGCTTTTCTTGTTGTATTTAATGTATAATCAACATCTCCCAGACCTTGTAGTCTGGCTGCACTTAAAGCAGCAATCTCAGTCGCACGAACTAGCTCCATACCGTAATTAACATCCATTTCACCTCATCTTTATTATTATATTCATTATTTTTTGTCATTATCGGCAAAAGATCGAAGTTTTTTTAGAATCTGATCCCTTTGTTTTTTTATAATCAGCCCCTTGGAAGTATCTCTAAATCGCACTGGGGCTGTAAATTCATCAATTATTTCTACCGAAAGAGGAACAGTCTCAGAGTTATTGGATGCCTTTTTCATCTCCTCAGGTGTGGGCAGAATAATCCCATAAAGTTGATGCGGAGTATGAACTAAAGCATGACCCCGATTATAGTATGCAGCCGCAAACCCTCCATCAATGTTAATCGCAACACCATCCTCGCTGGCCATACTTTTCCCCTTAGTAACATCAACGGGAGTATGACCATAAATTACACGATTGGTATGAAACTCATCCATAATCTTGGCTTTGAATTCTTTTGTTTCCAGGTTTTTTGACCAAAATAACGTTCTTTCTTTATGGGTTTTTTTATCCAGCAGAAAATACCGCTCAAAGGTCTTCATGGCATCCTTTCCAAAGAAGGGAGATTTGGGACCGCACCATAAGTAAAACATTAAAGCGAGATCTTTCTCATTTTGTTTTTTACTTTTCAGATAAGAATCACCAACTCTCTTGATACTTTTTTGAACATAATTCAAAAGGTTTTTCCCTTTTCTGTTCATAAACTCATCAAATTCTCCCTCTTTAGTTGACGGAATGAGCGCATGTATATTGAGCATATCATTGTGCACCAAATAGGTTTCACCTCTTTCAAAAAAGAATTTGAGAAGCTTTTTTAATTTTTTATTGGACTTAAACTGTCTTTCTAAATCATCAATAATATTGGATTCTTCTTTTGACAGTTTTCTAGGTTCTTTTAGATCAATCGTCGGAAAATGCTTATCCATCAATCCTTCTGTATCACCCTCTTTCAATTTTTTTGCCAGTTTTTCTAACCATAATCGGGAATCCATCTGGAATTCGGGAAATTTACAGATCGTTTCCTCTTCAAGCTTAAACTGGATAATTGCAAGTGCCTTTTCCATACTCCTGGCCTGACTGGTTTTCGCCTTGAAATTACCGGTCACCTTTTTTTCCGGATAGGTCTTTTTCGCAAACTCTATCAAATTTGAGATATCAAATCCAAGGCGTTCAAGCAGAGCCAAATGGTCATAACGACAAGAGATTCTCATTGCTTCCGCAATGAGAGATCGGTTGCCTGCAGCTGCTCCCATCCAGAGGATATCATGGTTCCCGAACACATAATATATCATATTGATGTACCATTTAGACGAGAGAATCCGAATAATCTTATCTGGCTGCGCCCCTCGATCAAAAACATCCCCCAGTACCATAATACGATCCAGAAGTATCCTTTTTATTGTCTCTGTCAAATGTTCAATAATCCTTTCTGACACAATTTTTTCTTCAAAAACAGGGTCTGGAACCGGCAGGCCAGATATCATTCGACTGATTATATGCCGAAATTCAGGAAGTATCACTTCTTCAATATTATGTTCCACAGTACTGAATTTATATTTTAGAATCTGAGCGAAACACATGATTACATCCTGCCGATCCATTTTAATAAATTCGTCTTTTATGTACCGTTGTCTCCTGATAATATTCACCAAATATTGAATTTTGTCTGTGCTGAATGTTTTGGGCAACGCTTCAATACAGGTTTGATAGAGCATCCCAAATCGCCCCCTTAGGATAGATATGAAGCGGTCTCCCTCTCCATGTAAATCACTGATATAGAGGGTAGCTGGAATATTTGAATTTAATTGAATATCAAGTCGAAGTAATTGCTGAGTTAATAAGTCAATTTCAGTCACATTTTTACTGTTTGACGGCAGTTCAAATGATTTTTTGGGGCTCATACCGTGTCCATTTAAGTGAGTATTGAAATGATCATACAAGGACTAAAAATTTGTTCCAAAAAGTAGATTCTTAAAATGCAAGTTTTGTTCATTCTTCATACGGTAAAGTATGTCTTTATACAAGAATTGATGATTTTGTGTTGCTCATCACAGCTATCAGATCTCTTATTTCAAATCTGTTTTCCATCATTTACCAAGCAATATCTATCAAAAAAGCAACATCAGCTGTCACAAATAGGGTGGGGAAGGAGGGTATGATCATGATGAATAATAATAGCTATTTTATAAAAACAATATTAATTCAGGGGATTAAAATAATCAGTTATAAGATATGAAGGTTAAGGCAAAAAAGGGGTAGAAAGTCCATGCTTGTTCAGATAGGATTCTTATTTTTCTATTTTCCAGTCATCAGGAATAATCTAAAAAAGAATATTTATGGATTGACTAGAAAGAACAGTTCTTTTTGTATTTTATCTGGGTCCCCCATATTTAGCTCAATTAATCGCCTTAAATGTATCATGCTTTCCAAATCAATATTCTCGAATTTTATTCCAATATTATTGTTCTTTATAAAAACAATTTTAGCTTCGGTTTTCATCACAATATCTGTTTTATCCAATCTAAATTCAAACAAACACATCTGCTCATTTTGAACAACAATATTGTCATTCAACTGCATCAGAGCTCCTTTTAATGAAATATCCACAAGTTCTGCTTCAAACATCTGGCCATTAATTTCAACATATACTTGTGTCGAAAAATCAACCCGACTAAAATTCCGTCTCTCTTTTGACATTTTTTGATACCTGTAATGGGTTGCTTTTAAAAATCAAGCGATTTTAGCGATTCACAAAACCTATTATACATCACAACTATAATGATGTCTAAGTCACTTTAAGATTCATGAAAACATCCAGAGCTCTCTCTTTAAATATCTCATGACAATCAACATCTTTAACAATTGAAATATCCTGTTCTTCATATAGATCTATTAGATCACTATTTTCCAGCTCTTTTCCATTCGCATCGCAAACTCTGACAACCTGCGGTTTTAAAATATCTACTTTGGGAACGCTCACAACAAATGCAAGAGACTCATCACTCAATTCAACCAACGACCCCTTTGGATAATGCCCCATTACCTCAAGAAAATCATTCCATAGTTGCAAATCAAACTCAATTCCCGCCATTGCATCTAAATACTTCATTACTGCAGGAGGAGTCCATGATTTTTTATAACTACGGCCAGCAACCAGTGCCTGATAAGTATCAATCACAGAAAGCAATCGGGTTTCAAATAAAATATCTTTATTCGTCACACCATCTGGATAGCTTGATGTAACTGAATCATCCAGCTTTACATGGTGATAATGAGCCATATTCACAAAGCTTTCAGGCATTCCCATTGATGATAGTATTTCAGCACCGATATCCGGATGAGATTGAATGATCTTCATCTCTTTGCTCATCCTTTTAAAAGGAGCCGTACTATTCAATATTTCATTTGGAATCTTTGCCTTGCCGATATCATGCAAAAAAGCGGCAAACACCGCTTCTTTTTCATCCTTAAAAATGCTTTTTCTATTCTGCTTTTTGATAATTTCAAAATAGGTTTGTTGAAAAGTAATCCCGACATCAACACAATGCGTATACACCAGGTCATTTTTTTTGAGACTCATTACAGCTGTCGCTGCCTCAGAAAATGCATTGTCGATAACTATATCAACATGATTTTTAACATCTTTTAAATTTTCAGATATATTGCGACTATCATTTAAAAGAGCCTCAACAGCTTTCGATGCTTGCTCGCAGACACTCACACTCTCTTTTATTTTTTGAACCAGCTTATTTGCGTGTTGAATTGCTTTCTTTTTTTTATCAGAAATATTAACACCTGGTTTTTGAACATCAAATCGTGTGAATCCTCTGGAATCAAGTTCTTTTGACAAATTTTTCTTAATCGTCAGAATGTGATTCAACGAAGGGGGGAATTTAAATATTTTCAGTAAGCTATCTTCAGGCAGAATATCATGAATTTTTAATTCAATTTTTTCATTATCTCTTTTTACAACAATATGAGCCCCCTTAAAGTTCAGTTGCAGCCATGCACAGGTTTTTTTATCTATTGAATTGTATCTATCATCAAAACCGACATAAGCAGAAATTACCATTCCGTCTTTTAAATCCTGAAGCTCAACTACAGAAGAAGGCGTCCGTGTATCTAAAGCCATACATATCTCACAAGAGGGATTTTGAAATAATTATCCAGTTTTCAACCTTTAGAAAAACATTTTTCATACAAAATAAAAATAGGCTTTCAGTTTATATTCACCGTTTTTGTGTTTTTAAACCATCAGGTAACAATTCAATTCATAAACAATTCAAGATCATAAACCTATATTTAAAACCAGCTTCTAAAATACTAAGGGATTTATTGAAATAACTTTAAGTTAACAGATAAATTGGCCAAATTATTACACAGATCTAAATTATTGTAAACTCAGAGAGAGCAATCAACCTGAGTCTTTGCTTTTAACAACCTCGCTTTATGTTATACAAAATAGATTCTTTCGCATTTCAGATATTCCCAATACATAGTAACAGCGGATCTAGGTTAAAATACATCATACCCATTATCCGATGGACGACCCAGTTAAATTCAGATACTAGTTTTCTTTTGTGGATATTCCTTTTTTATTGCTTTATAATGTTGTTTACAGTAATTTTTCATTTATTACTTATTAAACAAAATCCATTCAGATAATTCTCTCTTGCACCAAAAGTATAATATTTAATGATCAGAACTTTTCTGAAACGATTAAAGTTCATAAGTCACAAAATAGGGACTCCCTGGACTGCTGGGATTATTTTGCTATTGAAACTATAAAAGCATATAGATAAGGCTGATATTCCAAACTTATCCGGTTTTATACCTGGAACACCAGAGATAGATACCCGAATTCCAAAACCCGGAATGCAAGTATACAATTTAAATGATTTATTAATACATTCAGTGTATTAATAATCCGTAATAATAGAAAAAAAATGTATGAGCATTATTGCTACGCTGATTTAAGTCCAATTCAAAAACTACAATTAGCGATCAGAAATATTTTATCGACCGAGATTTCAATTCGTCCTCTAAACGCCAACCATAAACCCGGCGGACTCTTGGAATTCCCGGAAGATGATGAACGAGAAGTGATAATTGTAGGGGATCTGCATGCAAACAAACATAATCTAAAAGCAATACTCATGGATTGCCAAAATCTTTATAAGTTGAAAGAAAATAAGGCAATCATGTTATTCCTGGGTGATGCTCCCCATGATGAACGTACCGGGCATCGAAAGGAAATGGCAACATCAATCGAAATAATGGATATCATCATTCACCTCTTAAATGATTATCCAGACAATGTATTTTATATCCTGGGAAATCATGACACATTTAGCCCGAGATTGGGGAAAAGTGGCATACAACAGGGGTTACTATATCACAATGAATGCTTAAAGAAATATGGCAAAGAGTATGTCAACTTGATGCAAATTTTTTTTAATGTTCTGCCGGTATTTGTTATTCACAAGTATTTTCTGGCAGTACATGCAGGACCAGCCCGCGGTGGCATTACGAGAGATCAGATCATCAATATTCGCAGCTCTGTTTCCGAGGACCTATTAAAACAACTTACCTGGAATCGTCTCAATGAAACCCGCTCATCTCCAAGTCAAAAGGAGTACTCACCAGACGATCTGAATAAACAAAGAGAAGTCTTAAATTACCCTCCAGAGTTCCCCATTATTGTCGGCCACAATCCCATGTGGAGATTAGGTACGGATGATTCTATCTGGGTTGATATATTAGGATCAAAAAGTCACACAATCCTATGCAGCAATATGGCAAATAAGTGCACATATATCAGTTTTACTAATTCCACCAAATATAAAATCAAGCACGCTGATCTTCGAATTCCCAAATCAAAATATACTTTAGATAACTACTGATTCGCCTTAACACAAGCAAACAATACAAAATCAATCAATCAAGTGCTGATAAGGAATGCGTACACGCATTAAGGTGCTGCGTAAACAGCATATGGAAGGGGGAAAGTACTGAGAGGGATGTCTCTCTAGTCTAAATAGACACCTTCAGGAGATATTTCCGAACTGATTTCTTTAGGTTCTTCGAGAATAGCACTGGAAATAGATTGAACAATCGACCTTTTACTATCAAAAAAATCAGACCTGATCCGACTGGCATGGCTGGCAATTTTCTTTTTCTCTATATCCATTTCATGATGCTGATCCAACTCAGAAATATAAAGCAGGATATCCAATATATCCCTATTTAATTGAAATTTCTGGTCTTTATCTTCATTCAGATATTTCCCTATACTATTGATATCACGGATAGATACAGGATATACATTGAAACCATCTTTAGCTGAACGATAATAGTGCTTTAAATAACCACAACATGCTTTAATGGTTTGTTTGTAAATAGCATTCTTTGGAAATTGATCAAATAATCCAAAAATTTTCACAAAAACAAACGACTCCGGAACACGAATAAAATCAAAGAAGTCCCTAGCCACACACCCTTTAAATAGAGCGTCAATAGCATATCTATTATTCGTATATAGAATTTCAAAATATAAAGGAATAAGATCAAACTGATGTCCTTTTTTATTTAAAAAATTTGCATACGCATAAAGTGCGCTTGAACTTCTAACGTCTGCACATTTTAAAATATCATATAGATACTTGCGGTTATAGTTATCTCTGATTTCCTTCTCAATCATCTATCTTCCTAGCCCTTACAGGATAAGTACCTTAAAAGCATTTTCTGCCAAAAAAACGCAGAAAACAACTTATAAGGTACTAATAAGTTCAAATAAGAAAAAAGTAGATTCCATTTGAATTAGAACCAATAAACCTATTTAGGATAGTATCACCCCAAATAGGCTTATTTTTAAACACTCAATATTTGTCAAGATTAATCCCTGATAGCCGTTTTAGGCTGGATCAGGTTTCAACTCTGCTTCTGGAATATTTTCAGGAATTTCTTCCTCTTCATAAACCTCTTCCTCATAGACTTCATCATCGTAAACATCGTCAGAAATGGTATCTGAATAAGGATCATCCATAACATCTTCGATATCATAAATAACTGAATCTTCAAAACGCACTTCTGATCGAGGTTGAACCTCATGTGTTCGATAGTCTTTTTTGATCAACAATACTTGAGGAATAATCTGGAACAGACGTTTAGTATCATCATAAAAATGGCTCATTATTTCATTAGCATGAATAGCTAGTTCCTCTTTATCCCGATCGGTTCCAGTGAGTCCATCTATTCCGAGTTGACCTTTTAACTGAGCGATCTTATGCATAATGTCCAAAATAACTCGATTCAATGAATCTTCCTGCCCGATATCTTCATTAAGATGTTTACCGAGTGTATTCAATTCATAAATCGATAAACCAAATATATTGTATCCGTCTTCAGGTACATTATAAGTGGCCTGCAGAACACCTAATATAGCAGATAGGGATTTAGGATAGAGTTCCCCGGGATGCCTTTCTGTCAATATCTTGAAACTGGATTCAAGAATATTAGAATTCGGTTGTATCGAACTAAGAAAAAGAAACGGATCCCGATCACCAATTAAGGCGTCAATTACCCAATGATTCCCCACTTCAAGAACCTTGATAAACAGTGGATAATTTTCATTGGTTATCCCCGTTAAATTCAAAAATCTTGCATATGTAATACAGGCTTCAACAGCAGCAGATGTCGAACAATGTAGAATTTGCTGTAATAAAAAACTCTCTATTTTTTCAATCTCTTCCTGACTATAAATCTTTTGTCTATCAACCAATAACATATTCTCCTCCTGCTATATTATCCTTCAAAAACGAAATTAGGCGCTACTTCTTTTACTAAATAGTCTGACTTCACTAATAAAACCTGAGGAATGATATCTTCCATTTTCCTTCTTCGATCAAAGAAATATGTTCGAATATTATGGCAGTGCCTAGACAACTCTTCGATCTCTTCATCGCCTTGTCCTTCAAGTCTGGAAAGCCTGTCCAGAATATCGAGGATCGCCCTGTTTACTGGGTCTGACTGCCCCGAATCCTTATTCAAGTGTTTACCGAGATTATTAATATCATTAATGGATACCAGATGAATTACGTTTCCATCCTTTGCATGATTATAAGCTACCTGCAAAACTCCAAGTACAATCGAAATTGTTTTTGGATAAATCCCACCAGGATGCCAGAATGTTAGTAACCTGAAACATTCTCTAAGCAAATGTCGAGTGGGTTGAATCGGAGTAAAAAAGACAAATGGATCCTCATCACCAATCAGCGAATCAATCACATAATGATTGTCGATCTCTAATAATGACAAGAAGATGGGGTAATTCTCATTGTTCATTTTTGCTAATCGAAGAAAACGAGTATAAGCCATTACTGTTTCTGTCGCTTCTGGTGTTCTACATGCAAACGCATTGCGGAGAATCAGGCTCTCAACACGATCAACTGAACCGGTTCTCCACTCATCTCTTATCACTAAATTTTCATCGGTCATATTTCTTTCTCCATATATATAAATACCAATTATCGAAATCACCTTTTGTCAAAAGTTTAATCGATAAACCTACCTGAAGATCAACTATTATTGACAAGTAAAGGACCAGGTACTACTTCACCCATTGATATTCGATTATCGAAATATCCATTTCTCATCATATTAGCCCGTAACCCTATTTCAAACAACTCACGTTCATCTTGATCTCTTGAACTTAACTCTCCTATATCAGCAAGTATGTCAAGGATTATCCGGTTAATTTTATTGGACTGTGGTTTCTTTTTATCCAAGTATCTTGCCAAGCTATTTAAATTTTCCACATCTAAAGGGAAAATTTCAAATCCAGCGACTGGATCAAGATAATTTGAATTCAGAATAGTCACAATAGTCTCGATTGTATCTTCAAACGCAACACCGGGGGTTAACCGTTGAAGCAACCTAAAGCATAGTCCGATCAGGATATCGTTTTTCAGGAGTTTTTTCAAACTACTAAATATTTTGCCATCTCCTAAAAAGGCTTTAATCACTTCATCTTTCTCGTGGAGAAAAAACTCCATCAAATAAGAGTAGTTCTCATTATCTAACCCTTTAAAATTCAGATACTTTACAAATTCGATCGCTGCTTTTTGGCTACTCTCATCCGGACATTCCAAGAATTCCGCCACAATGCTTGCATGCAACTTATCTACTTGGTGGTTATTCCAACTATCGGCTGTTCTCAATTCTGATTGTAATTTCATCACATATTTTCAAAAAATTCAATTGTGAATCTAACAGTTCTGTCAATAGATCTCAAACATAAACAATATAACTCTGTCAATAAAATACGTCTTTTTCATATAAATTTGGAGTTAACATATAATCAACACTTTAAGCGGCTGATGCAATGATTGCCTTTTTCCTCACCACAAACTAAAGACCAATCACAATATAATACCCTGCAATCATAGCTACTTGATCGTAATAATACTAATTAGCAACTTATATAATATAGTCATTAAACCCAACTTTATCGTCACAAGATCTGTATTTATAACAACAAGCCATATTTTTGGGGAAACCTGACCTCCTACAGTTAACTCTAAAACATGTTTACTACAATATATTGAATAATATCCAGAGATTTTTTGTTTTTTTTAATTTCTGCTTAAATCTCTCATAATATTTCCACCAAACAACGAATCAACCGGATTCAAATACATACCGGTTAAAACAGAAATGACAGATAAAAACTCAAGCATATTTTTAATTTATTAAAAATTTTATACATCAAGAACTCCCAATATCAAATAGTCCTTATTTAATTACCTCCTCTTCTCAAATCCAGGTTTCCCTGGGTACACCAAAGCCCTATCAAACTCTGGCCTTAAAAAGGAAAATCAAGAGGTGCAAAACAAACTCATGATAAAAAGATGAATTCGAAATAAAAACAGTAAACTTTGAATTGGTTCTTTTATTAAAAAACAGCTAGGTTAAGAAATACAAGGAAGCAGAGATATACGTACCCATTTGACTGCTTAAAATAAGCAAATTTCAGATTATCTAAAGACTTCATTTGCAGGGGATTTGATAGAGAACGCAACATATTCGGTATAAACGCTATTTATGCTCTTCATCCAATAGAGTTTTTTCAAGAAGAAATATATTAAACGTCCTGCAAATGGCAGATAAAATGGAATCATCCCAAACTATTGATTAATCGACTATGGAAGAAAAAAAGCTGGAAACAGGTAAGGTTATCCGCAGAACAAAAGGTTTCTATTATTTAAGATCAGTAAACGGGGATGAAGTTGAATGTAAAATCAAGGGGCGCCTGTTTAAAAAGAGCAAATATAACAACCAGATTGCTGTTGGAGACGATGTTAACTACACCAAAAACCAACAAGATAGTGTTGGATTAATTGCATCCATCAATCCTAGGAAAAGTTTTTTATCGAGAAACAGGGTTGGAATTAATGCGGAGCAGGTCATCGCTGCAAATATTGACTATTTATTAATTGTTACATCGGCGAAAAACCCGAGTTTTCGTGAAAATCTTGCCAACCGAATGCTCGTTGCTGCCTCCATTGGCAACATAACTCCGGTAATGATTATTACAAAAACAGACCTGGTAAACCAAAAAGAACTAGATCAGATTGTCGAACCCTATCTCAAACTGAATATTGAAATCATTCAGACTTCTATTTTTCACCCTCAACAAAACCCCCGACTGATCGAAATCCTTTCAAACGGTATAAGTGTTGTTGCCGGGCAATCAGGTGTCGGTAAGTCTTCGCTATTAAATTTTTTATTTCCATTATTAAATATAAAAGTAGGTGCCATCATCCAAAAGACTTTAAAAGGATCTCATACGACAACCTATTCCATTATGCACCAGATTTCTGAAAATGGCTTTGTGATTGATACACCCGGAATACGTGAATTTGGACTCTGGAATGTTACTCAGAAAAATATAAACCAATTCTATCCCATTATCAGCGAATACCAATTCTCATGTAAGCATCGAAATTGCAGACATATCCATGAGCCTGACTGTGCCGTAAAATTAGCGGTCGAAGACAAAATAATCCACCCTCGTCTTTATCAAGGGTATCAATCTATATACAATTCTTTTAATGAGGACTATTAACTACTTCCACGTTACTTGTCGATTTTCAAATATTAAAGAATCTCTCATCATACAAAACGATTGATTTCAGGCAGAATCAGCCTATTATGCCGTTTGACAGAATTGTTTTTCCTCTATATTATAAAAAGATTTTAAAATATTCCGCCTAGCCAAAAAATCATCAAATTTTACCTCAATGATGTTAGACCTTTTTTAATACCTCATCAAAGTTTTTTAAAATATGCCGTACAATCCAAAAGAAGTTGAGCCCAAATGGCAAGCGTTTTGGGAAAAGAACAAGACTTTTAAAGCAACCATAGACCCCAATAAAGAAAAATTTTATATTCTGGACATGTTCCCTTATCCGTCTGGACAGGGATTACACGTTGGACATCCAGAGGGCTACACAGCCACTGATATTCTGGCTCGATACAAGCGTATGAAGGGTTTTAATGTATTACATACAATGGGATGGGATGCTTTTGGTTTACCGGCAGAGCAATACGCATTACAAACAGGAACACATCCAGCAATAACAACCTCGCAAAATATTCAGAGATTTAAGGAGCAGATTCGTTCTTTGGGTTTCTCTTACGACTGGGACCGGGAAATTGATTCAACCGATCCGAAATATTACAAGTGGACCCAGTGGATTTTTCTGCAATTGTATAAAAAAGGTTTGGCGTATCAAGATGATGCCCCTGTTAATTGGTGTCCTGCACTCAAAACAGTATTATCAAATGAAGAGGTAATTGACGGAAAATCAGAAAGAGGTAATCACCCGGTAATCAGACGTCCAATGAAACAGTGGATGCTGAAAATCACGGAATATGCCGATCAATTACTGGATGGACTGGATGATCTGGATTGGCCTGAGTCCATTAAAGAAATGCAAAGAAATTGGATTGGAAAATCTTTTGGGGCAACAGTCACATTTAACATTCCAGACGCCAATGCAACTTTTAATGTTTTCACCACCAGACCAGATACACTATTTGGTAGCACCTATTGTGTTTTAGCGCCGGAACATCATCTGGTTGATAAAATCACCACCGTAGGTAACAAAGGGATTGTTCAGGCATACAAGAATGAATGCGAATCAAAAAGTGATTTAGACAGGACGGATCTTTCCAAAGAGAAAACCGGCGTCTTTACGGGGACATACGCAATCAATCCAGCTAACAACAAGAAAGTCCCCATTTGGATTGCTGACTATGTACTGCTCAATTATGGCACCGGAGCAATCATGGCGGTACCGGCACATGACCAACGTGACTATGAATTTGCAAAAAAGTTTGACCTTGAAATTATTCCGCTTATTGAAGAGCAGGATATATCAAAGGAAGCCTGGACAGGTAATGGAATTGTCAAAAATAGTGAATTTTTAAATGGTCTAGGCGTTGATGCAGCCAAGATAAAAATGTGTAACTGGCTTGAAGAAAACCAAAAGGGAAAACAATCCATTAATTATAGGTTAAGGGATTGGCTTTTTTCCAGGCAACGTTACTGGGGAGAACCGTTTCCTTTGTATATAAAGGAAGATGGTGATGTTATCCCCATGGATGAAAAAGACCTACCCCTAACTCTCCCTGAAGTGGAATCCTATCAACCTTCTGAAACGGGGGAAAGTCCACTTTCAAATATCAAAGAGTGGATTGAAACGACGCTTCCTGATGGAACTGCGGTAAAAAGGGATTCGAACACAATGCCGCAATGGGCAGGTTCTTCATGGTATTTTTTACGATTTGTCGATCCACTAAATGATGAAGAACCGTGGTCAAAAGAGGCTGAAAACTACTGGATGCCTGTTGATATATATATCGGCGGTGCTGAACATGCAGTTCTTCATTTGTTATATGCTCGTTTCTGGCATAAGGTTCTTTATGATCTGGGACATGTATCAACTCCGGAACCCTTTCAAAAACTAGTCAACCAAGGGATGATACTGGGAGAAAATGGGGTAAAAATGTCTAAGTCCCTTGGCAATGTCGTCAATCCGGATGATGTCGTCAGCGAGTATGGCGCCGATGTTTTAAGAATGTATGAAATGTTCTTAGGACCGTTGGAAAAAGCAAAACCCTGGAGCACAACTGGACTGGAAGGAATAGACAGATTTTTAAAACGTGTCTGGCGAATGATTGTGGATGATGAGGGAAACGTTTCCGAGGGCATTTCGGAAGACCCTGCTGAAGAAGCCCAAACGAAACTATTGCATAAAACAATCAAAAAAGTGACTGATGATCTGGACAACTTGCGGTTTAATACCGCTATTTCCCAGATGATGATTTTCAGTAATGAAATGATAAGTTTACCCAAACGAAACAAAGAGATGGTTAAAACTTATATTTTATTACTGAGCCCGTTCGCTCCACATATAGGAGAAGAGCTTTGGGAAATTCTCGGTGAATCCTCAACACTTGCTTATGCACCATGGCCAAAATATGATCAAAGCATGCTGGCTGAAGATGAATACCAAATTCCTGTTCAGGTCAATGGGAAGGTCCGTGATAATATCACAATCCCGGAAGGATGCTCTAAAGATGATGCTTTGGTGATTGCCAAACAAAGTCAAAAAGTCCAGAAATATATTACTGATAAATCAATCGTTAAATTGATTTTCATAGAAAATAAAATTATGAATATTGTTGCCAGGTAGACAAATTGTCTAATTTTTTTCCTCAATCAGAATCCACAAACACGCATCCGCGAAGAAAGCTTCAGCGAAACGATCTTTGCTGGTGTGGTAGTGGAAAGAAATACAAAAAGTGTCATTTGCCTGAAGATAAAAAGGCTTTACAAAAAAAAATGAATAGAACAGCGACACCCATCGATAAAATCCACCGTAGTGATGAATTCATCGAAGGAATGGCAGCTTCTTGCCGTTTGGCCAAAGATACCCTGATAATGGTTGAAGAGCTACTTAAGGTCGGAGTAACCACCGATACAATTAACACTTGGGTACATGAATTTACCCTGGATCACGGAGCAATACCCGCAACATTAAATTACAAAGGATACCCAAAGTCCGTATGCACATCTTTGAATGAAGTTATCTGTCATGGAATACCTGATAACACCATTGTCAAAGAGGGAGATATCATCAATGTTGATACCACTTGCATCTTAAACGGCTATTTTGGGGATACCAGTAAAACTTTTTTAATGGGTGAATGTTCCGAAGATGCTAAAAAAATCACCGCTGTTGCAAAAGAGTGTATGAATCGCGGAATCGCCGCTATCAAACCCTATGGAAGAATGGGAGATATAGGCGCAGCCATTCAAGAATTTGCTCACCTTCAAGGCTGTTCAGTAGTTGAAAAATTTGTCGGTCACGGTATTGGTAAAGTATTCCATTCCGAGCCTCAAGTACCCCATTTTGGGAAAAAGGGAACAGGTGTAACACTGGTTCCCGGCATGTTTTTTACTGTTGAACCCATGATTAATTTAGGAGATAAAGACCTAAGAATTCTTAGAGATAATTGGACCGCTGTTACAATTGACGGAAAGCTTTCCGCTCAGTTTGAGCATACAATTTTCTTAACGGAAACAGGAATTGAAATCATGACGGCGTAATAGCTTATTTTATAATTTACCGTTGATAAAACAATTTTCATCCCTGACTTTCGTTCATAAATTCTTGTTATTTTTAACCAAATATTGTCAATTTTTTGTTTATACTATTTTAAATTACTTTACTTTTTCGTCTGAAATTTACACCTTCGCATAAAACGAAAAAAGAAATTTTAAATATCAAGCAAATGAGCATATTGACGTATATTTCAGCAAGTGCTATCAGTTTTATATTCAACTGATGTAATGTTCAATCCCATTTAACAAAAATCGCAATATAGAAGAATTTTGTATTTAGTAACCGATTCATCGGTTTGATGAATTTTGATAAACGCTTTAAGCAATTTTAAAAGAATGCTTCTGTTTATCTTCATACCGAATGACGGAATAGCAACATTGGGAAACAAAATTCGTTCATCCTATACGATTTGAGATGGGACTTTTTCAAGGATATTAGATAATATCCTTCATATAACAGGTTCACGTACAAACAAGATTGAACAGTTCGCCAGAGTTAAATAAAGCAGGTTTGGGCAACAAAAGAGGATAAACACCTTTAAGCCAAATTGTTTCGTTTTTAAACAAGGTAAAAAGCGTTTAAATAATCCAGAAAAAGAATAATCAATCAATCGTTTATTAGGTCCAGTCATTTAGAAATGACTCAAGGATTGAAATCAATAACCAAATGTTTGAAGGTAGTTAAAGCAATTAGCTACCTGTCTGAATGTTTAAATTCATAAACATAACGAATGGACTGTTATTTGATTGGCAGTTAAACCGAAACGAAACTCTTTTTCCTACCTGCAACCGTCCTCTATTCAATAAAAATATTTTGAATAGAAGGGTGTGACTTTACCTCCAGCCATCTGTTCACTCTCTTCTGTTTGACGTGAAATTTGGAATGAGAAAACCGACATTCCACTAATAAAGATAGAATTAGAAAAACAATTTATTTGTTTTCACTGGAGAATAGATGACAAAATCAATTATGCTCATCAATGAAACTGATGATGAGATCAGAGTCGCCATTGCAGTAGATAACATTCTACAAGAAATGCTTATCGAACACCGCACCTGCGAACAAACCAAGAATAATATTTACAAAGGGACAATTGTCCAGATACAGCCCTCACTACAAGCAGCATTTGTGGATTTTGGCAGTAAAAAACATGGATTCCTACCCAGTAGTGAAATTAATCCTGTTCTTTTCACCAAAAAGAGTCAAAAACCGAATAGCTCCATCCAACAGAAAATCAAAAAAAGCCAGCCAGTATTGGTACAGGTGACCCGAGAAGCTGTTGACCACAAAGGAGCAGCACTTACAACAAACATTTCAATTCCAGGTCGGTTCATGGTATTGATGCCAGATTCAAATAAAAGTGGCATTTCCAAAAGAATTGAAGACGTAGAGGAAAGGGATCGTTTGAAGAGCTTTTTATCTGGCATTGATGAGGAAAAACATGCAGTAATCATTCGAACAGCCGGTCTGGGTAGAGAACTGATCGAATTAAAAAAAGATTACACTGCATTAAAAAAGACGTGGGAAGAGATCCAGAAATCTTTTCATAATACAAATAAACCCGGACTTATTCTGGAAGAGGCAGATGTTGTTACCCGTACCTTACGCGACTACTACACTGAAGAAATAGATGAAATATGGGTTGATAATCCGGAAACTTTTCAAAAGGTACTTACCTTCTTAAAGCAGGTTGCCCCCAGAAGACAAAAAGACCTCAAGCTGTTTGTCGGGGATCGGTCTCTTTTTTCATCTTACAAAATTGAAAGACAGGTTGAGCAACTTACCTCCAGGGAAGTGCGACTCCCTTCCGGTGGATCCATCGTTATCGATCAGACTGAAGCTCTGGTGGCAATCGACGTGAACTCAGGAAAATCTAACCAGGAAGGTGATATTGATGCCACAGCACTTCGAACCAATATGGAAGCAGCCAGGGAAGTGGCAAGACAATTAAAATTGAGAAACCTCGGTGGATTAATCGTCATTGATTTCATCGATCTTGAAGCAGATGCGTCACGGAAAAAGGTTGAAGAAGAACTTAAATCTGCAATGTCCAGAGACAAAGCGCAACGGAAATACAATCCAATTTCTCAGTTCGGTCTTTTAGAATTGAGTAGGCAGAGATTATCTGTTGGTATCTCCAGAACAGTGGAAAGTGTGTGCCCAACCTGCGGTGGAAAAGGTAGAATTCCAACACTTCTCGCTTCAATTAATCTGATTATTAGATCAATCAGGGAAATGGCAGCCAAAGGGAACTTACTGGAACTGGAAGGTGAATTACCACTGGAACTGGCCAACCTGCTCTTAAATGAAAGAAGACAGTCAATCACTGATCTTGAGCTGGAGTTTGGTATCAGTATCTTGCTCAGAGGAAACCCTGAACTGACTATTTTTAATGTAAACCAGTTAAAGCCTTTATTGGAAAAGAAGAAGTCCTCTAATCAAGAGACACAGCAGGCAAAAAAAGAAGGACCCAAACAGGAATCACCCAAAAAGAAAAGTCGACAAAAAGAGAAAGAGCAAAGTCCGAAGAAAACAGAAGATGTTATTGACGAAACAGAAAATGTTGAACTGATCAAGCCTGTTGAAACAGTCAAAGAACAGACAGATCAACAATCACCTGAATCATCCGACGAAAAGAAAGTCGTAGAGAAGAAGAGAAGTCTGGATAAAGATTCAAAGAAAAAAGATAAACCTTCAAACAAAAGAAATCGAAAAAAACCTGCCAAAGAAGCAGAAACTTCAATTCATCCCAGCTGCCTGTTTACTGATATCCAGGAACTGGACACCGAAGAACTTACAGAGATTTCAAACGCTTTTGAAAATCGACTTAAGGGTAAAGCTGAGAATCAAGCTCCTCCAGTTATTGACAGCAAGTACCTTTGGAGAGAAAATAAAGCAGATGCAAATCCAATCGAAAGTAAATCTGATAAAAAAGCAGAATCTTTAAAAACTGAAGATAAAGCATCTGATGTGACTGAAGATATTTCCTCGACCGGCAAAAAGAAGCAACCCAATTCAAAGAAAAAAACAAGCCGGAAAAAAACCACACCTAGAAAATCAAATAAGGCTAAAAGTAAAAAAGAGGAACGGCCTACAAATAAAAAAGATGATACTGATATATCTGATTCATCTTCCGACAAAAAAGAACCCAAGGATAAGGTCGTAGAAAAAAAGAAACCCCAAAAAAAGGCACCTAAAAAGCCGGGTACCAGAACAAAAAAATCCTTAAGTGATAAATCGGAAAAGAAAGATACATCAAAAAAAGCTGAACCGAAAAAAGGAAGCAGCAAGCCGGAAAAGCAAGGTAAAAAACCGACTCCAAAAAAGAAAACGGAAAAACCTTCAAAAGAAGCTAAGACAACTAAGAAAAGGTCTTCGGTAACCCCTAAAAAAACAGCCCAAAAAGCGACTTCAGCAAAGTCGAAGTCCAGTAAAAAAACAGGCTCAGAGAATAAAGAAAAATCTCCTAAAAAGAAATAAATCAAATCGGCGTATCCCCAAATTCACAGGGGGATACGCTTCCCCTCCATTACAGCAATAAAGCAAGAATTACTAAGTTATGTTTTCGGTATTGGTTTTTCTATTCATGTTACTATCTCCAATTGCTACCAGTTTATCTTGAAAAAAACGTAACTATTCTCTATTTCTAAAATATAAAACACAAAATCCCTGCCTCTAGTGGTGTTTAAGGGAAGTTAAGCAACAGCCTTGAGCGAAGGCAGGATCAGATACATAGCGGATTTGCGCAACGATGGTGAATAGTTACAAAAATAACTAATTATTAGCCTGATTCCTGCATGACAAATTCTTAAAGCAAAAATCGACTCTTTACACCAAAAGCATATTGGCATTTTACAGCGAGAAAATCATACAGTATGATGAATCTACGAAAGTATTCAGAAAGAGTACTCCCCGATTCACGCATTGATTTTTTATACACCTAAAGAAATATAAGATATTTTTCTGACTAGTTGACCTACAATATCCAGTGTGACCAGGTAAAAATGCATATAAGACAAAATAGACCCGATGATACTATCGACCGTATTGGAATCAATATCTGTCGATTTGTAATTTTTTTCTGCCTGTTATTTGTGACTGTTATTAATCTATCCCCGTTAAACGCACAGTCTTCCGCAGAGGATGTACTCAAAAATGCCCTAGCCCCTCCTGAAAGTGACGACAGAAAACTGTTTGTATTGCAATTTCGCTCAACCGGAATGACAGAGTCCGCAGCCAGAGCCTTTAGTCATATGATTGCCAGAAATCTGGACAATACCAATCGTTTTGAAATTATTCCATTGGATAGTATTGAGCAGGAAATCCAGAAGCTGGATCCATCATTACTTCCTTGCTTTGAAATTGGCTGTGGTATCCAAATGGGAAGTGCGATGAAATTAGACTGGTTATTATCAGGTAGAATTTCATTAACACCCTCCGGGCTTTTCAACCTGAATATAAAACTTGTTCATATTTTTGATAATGCACTATCTTTTGAGGATACGATTCGTTTTTCAGATGAGAATATGGATCGGCGTTTTTACCAATTGGCAAATCGCATCGCAAACAATGCTCCATTGGCAGGAAATATAATTGAAGCAAATAACAAAATTGCTGTCATCAACCTGGGAGAACAGAGCGGCATTTCGGTCGGCGACCAGCTTGTGATCTATAAAACAAAAGCGATGGAAGACACAGCCAGAACAAGTACGGTGTTCAGGAAAAGAAATATCGGAATTTTAAAAATTACCCGCGTCGGTAAAGGTGTCAGCGAAGGTGTATTTTTTCAGATTATCGAACCCCCTGAACCAGGACAATTTGTACTTTCCTACCTTAACAAAAGAAAGCAGATCACCCTAATTGATAAAACAAGAAAAGAGCTGGATACCCAGCAAAGAAATGTATATGAGATAAAAAAATCAGTCGAACTATCACCTGTACAGCTGGAAGATATCGCGAAAAAGAAATGGAAAAGACGTGTTGCCCAGACCAGCTATGAAAAAGATTATTGGCAAATCATTATGGGGGGTACCGGAGTTGTGACTGCATATTTTCTTAGCCAGTTTCAATCGGGCGATGATATAAAACTGCTTGCTTCTATTGGTGCATTTTCATTCAGTACTTATAAATTTTTTACTCTCTATGCAACCGCAAAAGAGCTAAAAGATGAAGGCCGGTATAAAGGCTATATTGATCTGAAAATCAGACCTGATCTGGAAGAGGCAAAACTAGAATTTATCTACCGATTCTAATTCACTTAAAAAAGAGCCTGAAATAATTATGTAGGCTCTTTTGCGTTTCCCTATCACTTCATGCTAGCAGGTATAGTTTCCAGATAGTTTCCAGATAGTTTCCAGATAGTTTCCAGATAGTTTCCAGATAGTTTCCAGATAGTTTCCAGATAGTTTCCAGATAGTTTCCAGATAGTTTCCATTAAATTGTCGTTTTTGCTCATCAAAACAGACGGAAGCAAAAATAGTTAGAGTTGGGATTGACAATTCCTCTATATTATTTTAATGTAAAAAGATTACATTAAACTAATGATGTTTCTCCAAAAATAACACGTAAGCAACAGACAATAATATGTACGCTATAATAAAAGCAGGTGGTAAACAATATCGAGTTGAAAAAGACAGTGTTATCACTGTTGATCTGATGAATCAGGAAGAAGGTTCAGCATTTGAATCTGATCAGGTTCTACTCGTTAAAACCGGGGAAAATGATTGCAAAATTGGAACTCCCTTTGTCGATGGCGCAAAAGTCAACGGCAAGATCATCGGCCACCTGAAAGGGAAAAAGGTCGTTGTTTTCAAGAAGAAAAGAAGGAAAGGATATCGAAGAAAAACCGGACATCGCCAGAATTATACAAAGATCCAAATTACTGATATCCAGTGTTAAAGATTATTAGATAGAGAGTAAAAAAAAATTGTAATGATGATCCAATGCGGTTGTTGTATTCGCATATAAACAAGTATCGAGGAAAAAATGGCACATAAGAAAGGACAGGGAAGTGTTAAAAACGGAAGAGATTCGAAGGCGCAACATCGTGGCGTAAAAAAATATGGTGGTGAAACAGTAACTGCGGGCACTATCATTGTCAGGCAGGTGGGTAATTCATTCCATGCGGGTAAAAACGTCGGCACGGGTAAAGACTTTACTCTTTTTGCATTACAGGATGGAAATGTACAATTTGCGACCAAAGCCAGAAAACGCAAATTTGTAAGCATCGTCCCCGCAGAAGCATAGTAAAAGATTAATGCTCTGGTTTATATCCAATCAGAGCATTAATCCCCAAATCATACCGACTGCACTCATCACTCAAGGATAGATCTGATTTAAACCGATATAAGATAAAAGCTCGGTTTCCAAACTCAGCATCTGCTTTTCCTCATCTTCTGTTTCATGATCGTATCCAATCAGGTGAACTAAACCATGCACCAATAATCGAGCTAATTCTTTTTCCAAAGTCCAGCCTGTTTTCCCCGCCTGCATTTCAACTATTTCAAGACAGATCACCAGTTCTCCCCAGGGACCATCATCAAGACCGCTTTGTTCAATACTTTCATCATCTTGATATGACCAGGACAAGATATCTGTGGGGACATCTTTCTCACGATAGGTTGCATTTAATTGTTGAATTGTTGCAGACGAACAAAAGAACAGAGATAATAACTCGCTGTCTCTATTCATTTTTTTTAATAAAACGGTAAGTGTTTGAAGAATCGAATGCTCCAGATTTTTATCAAGGGGAAGGATATCGTCTTCATACGTTATCTGGATGGAACTCATTTTTAATTTACTCCCTTTTTCAATCTTTCAAAAATTAATTATTACTAAACAAGACCGCTTCAAGTCAGCAGACAAGTAACGGGTATATATCCATTGGTTTTCTAAAATATAAATAGTGCAAACTATTCTATATAAGACCAAAACGTGTCGATTAATTGAATATTACCCTTTAGGCATCGAAAGTATAGAACTTCCTGAATCCAAAAAAAACAGGATTACTCTACTGTAATCTTTCCATCTTTATCAGGATATTTAATTCTCTGGTGGTGAATACTGATCAAAATAGGACTAAACACATCAAGTACTTCATGAAATGTTTGCAGTGTCAATCCAGACTCGTTGAGTTGCCCATCTTCAAGCACTTTCCAACACACTTTTTTAACCATTTCACGAATCGACTCAGGTGTCGGTTCATCAAGACTTCTTGAGGCGGCTTCAGCTACATCAGCCAACATTATCAGTGCGGCTTCCAATGTCTGTGGTTTAGGCCCCTTATAGCGAAAAAGACTCTCATCAAGATCTTCTTTTCCATCAACGCTCTCTGATAACTTCAATGCCTTATTATAAAAATATTCCACCAGGCGAGTGCCATGATGTTGGTTCAAAATATCCCTGATTTCTCTTCCCAAGCGATGCTTTTCGGAGATTTTCACGCCTTTAGAGATATGACCAACAATAATTTCGGCCGATTTTTTCGGGCTTAAAAAATCATGAATATTTGTCATACTCGCCGGTTGATTTTCAACAAAATACTGAGAATCTTCCGCTTTACCTATATCGTGATAGTACGCTGCAACTCTGGCCAGCAGAGAATTCGCCCCGATTTTCGACGCTCCAGCCTCTGCAAGATTACCGACAATAATCGAATGTTGATATGTCCCTGGAGCCTTCAATATTAACTGTTTAAGTGCTGGATGATTCATATTTGACAGCTCCAACAGTTTTAAATTGGTCGTGACATTGAAAATAGATTCGAAAAAAGGCAGCAATATCGAAACCAGAATTGCTGTTAAGACCCCCCCCAAAGCTGCAGAAGCGGGATTATACCAGTTAATAATCCCAATATTATTCTGTTCAATCAGATAAATAATCACAACAACGGGAATATTCATTATCGATATCTTTAACCCATGAATCAGTAATGAATATCGAGATTCAAAACGAGTCATTGGCAAAGATGCCACGATACTTCCCATAATGGCAAAAAAGAAATAATTTAAATTTCCCTGCATCATAATGGATGCATAAAGTCCCGTGAGCAATCCCGCCACCAGAGCCGCTTCAAAATTAAGTAAAATACCTACCAACATAGAACTCAAGGCAATGGGTAACATATAATTATATATATTGCTGGGAATTTCTGAATAGCGTGTCTCTACGATTTCTCCAATGACCATACCCCCTTTCACAACGAGTAAAGTAATTAAAATCGAAACCATAATTAAAATAAGGCTCCCATAGGTGAGTCTCACCTTATCTTCTCTGATTTGAAATGAGAACAACACCAAAACGAGTGAACTTAGCACTACAAGCATTACACCGGCCATTCTGGGAAGGTTGTCCAGATTAGAAACTGTTTCCTGGTACCCAGTGATCAAATCAACTTGAAGGCTGGTTACACGATTACCTGCTCTGGCAATCACTTCACCTTTTTTTAAACTGAAAAATACCGGGCTCATGCCTGCTATCAACTCATCCTTTCGATTTTCAAATTCCAGTTTATTCTCAGTGACTGTTGGCTTTATCATTTTTTGAGCCAGCATGATAACCAGATTTTTCTTTTTACCCGTCTCATCATCCGGAAAATATTCCTTGGCGGTTTCAGAAATCATAGTTCGAATGACTTGAAGATCGTAAAACTCTTTTAAACTATCAAGGTTCGATGCTTTCCCATCAACCAGATTACGAATCTCCAATTGAGGTTTATTTTTAGGAGGCAGAACATTTTTACTAATTACAATTTTTTTCGTCAGAATATCCATTAACAAGTCAAGAATCGTTTTTTCAACATCACTCTGATAGTAAGCAGATTGGAACAGTTTTTTTTCATTCTCATTTATTTCAATAGCCAGTGTTTTCAAGAAACCCCTGGTAACGGCAGACTTTCTATCGGTGATATTCTTGACAATATTTTTCTCTTCAATGGCTACTTTATCAAATCGCTTTTGAAAATTTTCTTGTTCACTCAGTGAATATTTCAGTTTTTCCTGGTAGTCCAATAACAACTGGTTAATCGTTTTTAAATCGGTATCAAATTTTTTCTTTTCAATAAAATCATCTGTTGAAAGCTTTCCTTTTTTTTGAATTTTCTTCAGAAGTGAAATAAGAATATTTCGATATTTTTCATAAAATTGAATTTTTTTAAGAATCTCATGCTGTTGGCTCATCGCTAAAAAATATTCGACACCTATTTTACGACTTTTTCTCTCCAGTTCTTCTGATTGGGAGATTAATTGACTAAATTGAGTTCTGGCATACTCGAATGAACTTTTAATCTGTTGGGTAATCTTTATTAAAATATTGGGATCAAAGTCGTATATGGGTCTTTGTTCCTTAATCAGTTTTTCTTTTTTTAATTGTGTGGAAACCTTATCCGGGATAATCAGATCTTCTTCAACAACAATGGTTTGACGAAGGATATCCCCCTCTTCATAGGATGCTGATAAAAATATTATTTTGGGCGAAATAGTATATCCAATTGCTGCAGTGAGCACGATAAACAAAAGTAACCGTTGAAGAAACTTTTTTCCTATCGCCGAACTGAAATCTATTTTTTTAAAAATATTTATTTTATTACTTTCCATATCAAAATGATTCATACAGTCGTATCAACTCACAAAGATACATCGATACGATCCTTTTTTATATTTATTCAAAACTTTCAGACAATCAAAATACGAAGCTCAAAAATTACTGCATCTTCCAATGCAACCGCAACCTAATCGTTAATCTTTCTAAGTCTATACAAAAACGACATAATTTAACAAATCACACTGTTAAAACCTTCAAAAAGACCCTAAACGGGCAGTAACAACACAACTGCATTTGCTGCAATACCTTCTTCTCTACCAACAAAACCCAATTTTTCAGTGGTTGTTGCCTTAATTGAGACCTGGTTGATTTCAATATCCAACGCTTGTGCAATTGTTGCCCTCATTTCGGGAATATAGGGTTTCAGTTTTGGTTTTTCAGCCATTACCACTGAATCAATATTTCCTAACATAAAGTTGTTCTGCAGCACAAGTTCATACACCCGACACAACAACTCAAGGCTATTTGCATCTTTATATTGAATATCACTATCTGGAAATAATATTCCGATATCTCCCAAAGATGCTGCACCTAAGAATGAATCCATAATTGCATGTAGCAAAACATCTGCATCTGAATGGCCCAGCAGTCCCTTCTCAAAGGGAATATTTACACCACCAATAATGAGCTTTCTACCTTTAGCAAATTTATGAACATCAAAACCCGTTCCAATTCTCATCAATCCTGTTTTATCTATAAATAATTTGAGCTCGATAGAATAGTGACACCATGCAAAATCGTATTCCATCCGTTTTGCAATGGATGACAATGCAATTTAGATGAAATTCAGCTCGTTTTCTCAAAAAAAAGATCACACTGAACTATTTTTTAAATCCTGAATTGCTTTTTTATAGTCATCCTTTCCAAATACTGCTGATCCGGCAACAACAATATCTGCTCCGGCACTTGCGACGTCCCGAATATTTACCGGTTTTACACCACCATCAACCTCTATCTCAATAGAAAGATTTCTCTTTACAATAATCTCTTTCAAAAACTCGATTTTTTTTAGCATCGGACGAATGAAAGATTGCCCGCCAAATCCTGGGTTTACACTCATTATCACGACCATGTCAATATCATCAAGTACCCACTCTAAAGCAGAAAGGCTGGTCGAAGGGTTTAAGGCAACCGCAGGTTTGATACCCGCATCACGAATCTGCTGCAGAATTCTCTGGAGATGTATGGTAGATTCTTCGTGAACAGCAATTCGATCCACTTTCAAATCAATGAAAGACTGTATATGATTCTCAGGTTGGGTGATCATCAAATGAACATCAAACTCGACATTATCATACCGGGAAAGTTGTTTAATCACCAGAGGACCAAATGTTAAGTTTGGTACAAAAACACCATCCATTACATCCAGATGAATTAAGTCCGCACCCGCCTTAACAACGTCATTTACTTCGGCTTCAAGTATATTAAAAGATGCAGATAGTATAGAAGGAGCAATTTTTATCATAATCGGTTATTAATTAATAAATAGAATGTTCAAAAGAAGAAGTTTTAAATACTTTTTCTCAAGGTTAAATATATTTTTTTGAATGAATACTTTTTCCCAATTCGCTTAACTAATATGTTCTGAACCTCTAGATGCGGATTCCTTTTTTAAGAGTGCCGCAAACATCCCCATCTGTTTTCCATTGGGCAGACAACGAAAATAGCCATTCTCATCTACCATCGTATCATCACTCATTTCCATCTGGATCGGGACTACGCTGAAACCGGATTCGTTTTCTGCTAAAAATCGATTAATAACCATCTGATTTTCCTCTTCTTCTAACGAACATGTACTGTATAATATATGTCCACCGTCTTTGATATCAACCTTAAGGCCGTTCAGCAAATCCAGCTGTGACTGTTGGTTTTGGCTAAAATCGTCAATTTTTCGATTCCATTTTATTTCCGGGTGTTTTTGTATGACACCGGTTCCACTACAGGGTGCATCAACCAAAATCAAATCAAATTTATTTTTTAGTCCTGATAATCTGGCGTCAGCTTGGATTATCAAGGCTTTACTATTCAATCGTTTCTTATTCTCGTTGAGCTTTCTGACTCTAAATTCCGAAATATCCAGTCCAATCAATTCATCAATTTCATTTCCATTGTACCATTCCAAATGAAACATCTTACCGCCTGGTGAAGCACAGGCATCAAGCACTCTCTTCTTAGCCAACGGCTTTACAATGTCGTTTAATAATTGAGATGATCGATCCTGAACTAAAAAAGATCCTTCTTGAGCAAACTGAGTATCGAATAATCCTGCTGGATTCAGAATGGTAAAACCTTTGGAATGGATATCGGTTACATCAAAACTATGAGATTTCAATTCCACTAAAGCAGTATTGACATCTTTTGATGGATTTAACACTATCTGAAGTTGCGGTAATATGTTGTTTGATTCACATATTTTAACCGCTACCTGCTTTCCATACTGCTTGACCCAACGACTAACCATCCACTCTGGATGACTGGTTTTAATAGGCAATTCCTGATCTTTTAATTGGTTATACAAAGCGTCCCGTTTACGAATAAAAGATCTTAAGTTGGCGTTAACGAATCCCTTTAGATATTTTTTATTAAAGTGAGTCACTAGGTTAACGGTTTCATTAACCGCTGCATATTCATTTATTTTATCAAGATGCATGAGCTGAACAAGACCAACAAGCAAACATGCCAAAACCTCCCGATCTAATTTCGAAATACGCCTCTGAGTCAGCATTTCAATCAAAAAGAAAAACATGCTACAATGTCGAATTGCATCGCTGGTTATAAAGCGATACAAACTATAATCCAAAGAACCATTGAAATCCTTCCGGTCCCGAAAACGGATCTGTTTCTTGTCAATCCACTCAATTAAATCGACAACTGCTGCTAATCGGGGGGAACTAAGATTCAATTCTATTTTGCCTTGTTTTAACATTAATTCATTTACTTAAAGATTTACCTGAATTCATCACAGAATATTAGATGCCAGTTCTGCTAATTTAGACCGAACACCATGTACAAGATTGATATGACCAGACAAACTATAGTTTTGGAATTTCTCAATGATATGAGATAAACCATTGGAACTGGTATCCACATAAGGATTGTCAATTTGATAGGGATCCCCGGTTAATACGAGTTTAGTCCCTGTCCCAACCCGGGTAACAATCGTTTTTAATTCATGAGGTGTCAGATTTTGAGCTTCATCGACAATCATAAATCGATGGGGAATCGATCTACCTCTAATATAAGTGAGTGGTTCTAGTTCAATCAACCCCATATCCAATAATCGCTGGTAGCCACCAGTTTTACTCCCGGGGGATGAGTGGTTGGTTGATAAGAATTCCAGATTATCAAATATCGGTTGCATCCATGGTTCCATTTTTTTTTCAATATCTCCAGGCAGGTACCCCATATCCCGCCCCATTGGAAAAATAGGCCGCGAAACCAGTATTTTCTGATACAGGTTTGATGACAGCATCATTTCCAGAGCAACAGCCAGCGCCAACAAAGTTTTTCCTGTTCCGGCCTTTCCTGCTAGGATTACGACATCTACCGACGCATCCATCAATAAGTCCAGAGCAATTTCCTGCTCCCTGTTTCGTGGTTTAATTCCCCAAATACCTTCAGGAAACTGCTGGATAGGAATGATTTTTTCACTCTCACTATCGAAACGGCAAATAGTCTGACTCTCTGAATTCTGTTCAAAAATATTTACACTCTGATTGGCATAAAATGATTGTTTTCTCAGCTTTAGAAAACCTTTTTGCCTTAATTGATTATACTGATCCGCATTCACCGTCTTTTCAGTGATACCTTTATAAAATTTCGCCAGATCGGGTAACTTTTCTTCATATGCCAATACTTGAATACCAAGAGCAGAAACTCTAACCCGAAGATTTATATCATTTGTTACTAAAAAGGTGTTTTCCGGATATTTTTCATGAATTTGAACGGTTGCTGCCAAGACCTTATTCGAACTCTTGTGCATATCTGCAAAAAAAGGGAGACTCAATGACTTTCTTTCAGTGATAAATACGCTTAATACTCCACCGTTTTCCAGTGTAATTCCCTCAACCAAAGACCCCTGAGTTCGGATTTTATCCAATATTTGCGCTGCCAGACGCGCGTTTCTACCCGTTTCATTAAATTCATGTTTGAAGTGGTCAATCTCTTCAATCACTGATATCGGAATAATCACATGAGCACCCGGATACGCAAATATCGAGTCCGGTTCATATAGCAAGATATTGGTATCTAAAATATATTTTTCTTTGATTGCGTCTTCCATAATAGCAAAATTTGTACTTAATCAAATGATTATATTATTTTCAATGGGCTGAGAAAGATTATGAAATGGATATAATAGTAAAATATTCAACCATACCCCTTCATTCTGACAAGAATTAAGGTAATCAAACGGAGGTAACATAATTTAGTTTTCTGTGATAATAAAACAAACATCCCTATTTGTATGTACACAAATATCAATTCCTTTTTTTAAATTCCCCGGCTAAACTCCATATGAACACCCCCGTCGATATATTGGATTGATTTACAGACATTTTCCATTATTTCGATCCCCCGTCCATGGATTCTTAACTCTCCCTCTTCTTCTAACCGATTCTTTTCATTTGACAAGTCAAATCCGCTTCCACAATCAGAAATTTTTATGTGCAATGATTTATCCTGAACATCTAAATCAATATATACAGGTAAATGGTCTTTCTGTTGATTTCCATGTTCAACCGCATTTGAAAGTGCTTCTCTGGTAGCCATGGAAACTTTCGAAATATCAATATCACTTATTTCGTTTTCAAAACAATAGCTTTCTATTTGTTTAATCACCTCTTCAATACGATCTATACTGGAGTTAATGGTTAATCGAAATCCATTTTCCGGAACCAGAGGGACTTTGGCTTCAAAAACAACAATTGTCAGATCATCTGTAATCTCAATTGATCTCGATACAAAATCAACAATTGATTCTAATGCCTGTTCTGCAGACTGATTACTTGTTGTTTCGCTGATCCCTGAAATAATCTCACTCGGTATCGCTTCAAGTACACCATCGGTCGCAATATATAATCGATCTCCAGGACAAAAATCAATTTCATCATGATCAAACATATCCATGTCAGGAAACATACCAATTGGAATGCCTGTCCATTTGATCAATTCTGCTTTCCCCGTCTCTTTCCTCACTAATATACCACCAGGAATTGCGGCATTGGCATAGCTCAATTTTTGTCTCAGCGGATCCCATAACAATGATAAAGCACAAACAAATCTTTTATCCTCTTCTTCAGAGCTATGGTCAAAAAAGTTATTTAAGTACCTTAACAAATGATGCGGAGCACTATTTTGTCTCCAAACACCGTTTAATAGCCCTAAAAACCACGAAGCAGTATAACCGCTTTGAATGTCATGACCGGCAACATCCCCAAGCACAAAACCAAATTTTCCGTGCATATTGAACAGCCGACTTAAAATCAGATCACCACCAATTTTCCTGAACGCTTTTTGCCAGACAGCAATTTGCCCATTTGAATTCTGGATTGCTTCATTGATATTCGTCTGATCCTTAATCTTACTCAATGAAACCGCATCAGCCAAAGTTTCTTCTTTTTGTTTTGCCTGCAGAATTTTCTTGGAAAAGTATTCCAGCTCAAATATTGTTTTTTTACGATCAAAAGGATATATCATACTGTGGGCGGCTTTTTTTCTAATCAGACTATCTTCACCATTCAGAGGAGTTGCAATCAGAACAATAAACTTCTGTGGATATATACTTTTCAGATAATACGCCAGTTGAATATCATCTGCTGCTTCCAAAATGACCAGGTCAGACTTATCCTCAGAAAAGCAATCAATGATTGTTTGTTCTTCATTGGTATATTCAAACTCTATTTTCAGGTCATAAAACAGTTTCCTCAGCGAAAAAATAATGATTTGGTTATTACTTTTCAGATAGACTCTCTTAATCTCAAGTGCTTCATGTCCCTTGTCTTCCTCCAATGCACTCCTACCTGTCAAAATTTGATCGCTGGTACTGATCAGTGCTTTTGCATTCACCGGTTTTGCCAGGTAACCATCAACACCAGCGCTTAAACATCGCTCCTTATCCCCTTTCATCGCCAACGCGGTCAACGCTATTATGGGTGTTTTCTCAACGGAATGTTCAGTTTCGTATTTTCTGATAGTTTTGGTGGCTTCAAATCCATCCATCACGGGCATATTCATGTCCATGATAATTAAATCAAAAGGATCATTCTCTTTCCAGGTTTCAATCGCTACTTTACCATTTTCAGCTTCAATTATCTGACATTTTTGTTTTTCCAGTATCTTTTTTAAAAGAATACGGTTGTACGCCATATCTTCAACCAATAATACCCTTTTTCCCTCAAGATGCCGGATATTACTTCCATTAACATCGTCCAGAAAATAATCAAATTCATCCAGACATTGTATCGCATCTCTCAATTCATCTATTAACTTGTCCAACTGCACCTGAACCAGATCAAAATTCAGTTCTATTTGTGCCAGGGACTTTTCTTTAAAATCCTGTAAGCCGGTAAACCAGAAAGATAGTTGTTCAAGTCCCAATTGTACCGCATTTTCCTCATGCGCTTTCCAATTAATCTGAGGAAATGTTTTTTCATCTATTAATGTGCTCTGTAAATTCTCAAACAATTCAAAGAGGCGGTTTTTAACTTGAGATTTACTATTTGAATATTCTTTATCAACAAAGGCTAAATCAATCAGCTGCATATTTTTATCTGGAATTAACTTTTCCAAACCCACCCAGTTTTTTAATATTTTAATAGTCATTTTATTTTCTTTTATTGTATTTTTTTTGATCGTAAAGAACATCAATCGAAAAATATATTTTTTTAAACCATGGCAACAGCAATAAAATCATTTCATCTGTTATACGATTGATATTCGATATATTCTAACTAAAAGTCATTGTATCTAAATCTTTCGACAATCTTATCATATCATTAGTGTTAAAGTAATCACACAATGAATATTTTTTTTGACAAAATACCATATGTCAATGACCTAAAACTGGAACAACATCCCATGAAATTTAATATATAATACGTTTACACCTTAAATTTTAAAATTAATTTTAAGCAGTTCCTCTAATTACTCTAATGTTATCTGCGCTTTAATTTAATGGTATCAATTCAAAAAATAAAAACCTATAGTATCTGCCTAATGCTTCTCACATAAACTATAGAAACTCATACCCCAAAAAACATCTTTGCAATTTTAATAAAAAAATAAGTTATTCCCCACGGTATACAAAATTAACAAATATTCAGTATTATGGTAAATCAAACGGTAAACAAATATATATCTTCCTATTTACTGCAAACAAAAAACTTATCCATAAATATAATCAATACCAGTGCCTCACAAAAAATATGAAACCGATTATTGGAATATCCATGGGCGACCCGGCAGGTGTTGGGCCTGAAGTCATTATAAAAGCATTTTCCAACACTACGGTTAATAGAGACTATATACCCGTTATCATCGGGGATGTTTCCATCCTTAATCGAACAGTGAAAGAGAACTCAATTGATCTAAAACTCATTTCATCTAAGGATTTAAGTGCTTTGTCTGACGATCCTTCCGGTGTTTTTGTATTGGATGTTATCCCGTTTGATCATCAGGACTTTAGTTATGGCAAAACCACTAAAAAATGTGGCGATTTTTCATATAATGCAGTTGTCAAAGGGGTTGAGCTTTGTCAAAACAAATCAATTGATGCGCTGGTAACCGCTCCGATTTGTAAAGAATCCTGGCATCTGGCCGGTCACTGTTTTGATGGGCATACTGGACTTTTAGCACATCTCACTCACACACAAAACTACCGAATGATGTTTGCTTCTGAGAATTTAAATGTTTTGTTGGTCACAATCCATTTACCTCTAATTGAAGCCTGTCATAGAATCAAACAGTCCAGTGTATATGAAACCATTGAAATGGGGTATCATCACTTCCGACAGCTCGGAAAAGCATCCCCACGGATTGCTGTTTGCGGATTGAATCCTCATGCAGGTGAAAATGGCATATTTGGCAGAGAAGATTTAGATGAGATTAAACCTGCGATTCAGCAAGCACAAAAAAGAGGCATCAATGTTTCAGGCCCCTTCCCAGCGGATACTATTTTCATTGCGGGAATCCAGGGAAAGTACGATCTGATCATTGCCCAATATCATGATCAGGGACTGATCCCTGTTAAGATCAATTCATTTGAAACCAGTGTTAATATTACACTGGGTCTTCCTATTATCAGAACATCTGTCGACCACGGAACCGCTTTTGATATCGCCGGTCAAGGTAAAGCAGATTATCAAAATATGTTATGTGCCATTGATTACGCCCTTCAACTTTGTCGTCAATGAAGAACTTTACACCCAAATTTATTCATTTCCAGATCACTATTTTTTGTTCAGAATGTACCTGTTAACCTGATAATGAATTAATCTGAATATCAGAATGACTCCAAATAAAATACTATCATGAGATATATCAAAATTTGTTAATATATCAGTACTTTTTTCTAAACGATAAGAATATTTTAAACAAAATACTTCTTGATCTTTTATTGAATTACTGTAACAAAGGGATGAATAGTCGCATTAACGACCAATGTAGTTAATGTAACGTGATTAGAATTTTTAAATCTGCCTTGCCAATAACTCGTTAAAAATAAATAACAAAATTGCAATGAGCGTTGATACAAATGTCCATATTTTGATTGTTGAAGACAATGAAAGTATAAGAAAACTTCTGGTAACAGTCTTAAATAATATTGGCTTTAAAAAAGTTTCAAGTGCCCAGGACGGTAAAGTAGCATGGAGTTTAATTCAGAGAGAAGCAGTCGATCTCGTCATTACAGATTGGATGATGCCTCGTATGGATGGAATGGAACTGATACAACGTATCAGAAAAAGTGATCTGAATTTCAAAGATATCCCTATTCTGATGATCACTGCTTCTGATAAACCGGAAGACATTGTTCAGGTTGCCAAATGGAATATCAATGGATATATTGTAAAACCGTTTAGTGTTAAGACTATTCTATTAAAAATTAAAGAGTGTCTAAGCTAAGTTTTATATTTTCCGTAAAATGCCTACGATTAAGTATTACGACTAAGCCCACATAACTTGATAAAACTGTCATTCTCGCCATATTAAATATCGATACTTCTGCTAAAATGGTTTTTGTATGTCAGCTTTCATAGGTCACACAATAATTCAGCCCTATTTTCACTTTTCATGAAAGAAAATGATACATGGACACCACCCAGGCTTGTAAAATGGATTAGCCAGGACTTCAAAAATCGAGGTTTCCCCCCCCCCCACAGACTAGAAGCTGAATACCTAGTAAGTCATTGTCTTAATATTTCCCGGCTTGATATTTATCTTCAATATGATAAACCTTGCTCTCTGGAAGAAAGAGAGCGATTAAGGGAATTAGTAAAAAGGAGACAAAAAAGAGAACCCTTAGCTTACATTATCGGTGAGTTTTATTTCTGGACATTAGTACTGTTTGTAGGTTCTGGCGTTCTAGTTCCCCGGCAGGATACTGAAATACTAGTTGAAGAAGCAGTCAATTTAATTCCAGACGAAGAGAGGGATTCTCAATATTGTATACTTGAACTTGGAACAGGTTCAGCAGCTATTCCATTAGCAATTTCCATGGAGAGGAAAAATATCCATATCACAACAATTGAGAAATATTCACCTGCTTTGGGATTTGCCAAGAAAAATTTAATAAAATACAAACAAGAGATTTCAAAAAACCACAATCAGATCCTTATGGTACAAGGTGACAAGTTTCATGCTATTCAGAATCATCCGTTTTTTGATATGATTATCAGTAATCCACCCTATATTCCAGAACGTGATATTGGTGATCTTCAAGAGGAAGTTCGCAGCTGGGAACCGAAAGATGCTCTAAGCGGCGGAAATAAAGGGTTGGATTTTTATCAGTATTTAAAAAACCAGGCTGAATCTTTGCTTAAACCGGGCGGGATTTTGATTTTTGAGCATGGGTATCATCAAAAACAACAGATTTTGGAACTATTTGAACCCTCAACAACGCTGAAAATCCATAAAAGTACTAAGGACTATTCAAATAATGACAGGGTGTTAGGGTATAAAAAACAATAATCATTGTCAATATTCCCTCTGATTGTTTCCAATGAATCTAATAATTAATTCACTACCATGACAAATTACTCATTTAAACAATATTATAGAAATAGGTTGGAGCGATTTGAAGCCTACCTTGAGCAAAGCCTACCGCCTATCCCCAAACAGGTTTCCATTCTTTCCGATTCAATGAAATACTCTCTCCTGGCCGGAGGAAAAAGAATTAGACCCATCTTATTATTAACCACTATCGAATGCACAAATCAAAGTTCTGACTTTGCGCTTCCTTTTGCTTCCGCTATTGAATATGTTCACTCTTATTCACTCATTCATGACGATCTCCCCTGTATGGACGATGATAGTTTAAGAAGGGGGAAGCCAACAAATCATATAAAGTTTGGTGAAGAAATTGCCTTATTGGCTGGTGACGCTTTACTGACACATTGCTTTTATCTCATTACCACCTCACAAGTCACAAATGGGATTCCACCAGAAACCATTATTCGTATTATTAATATTCTCGCAGAAAAAGCGGGAGTTTTTGGAATGGTCTCAGGACAGGTCGCAGATATTAAGAATGATCCAAATTCTTCCCCAAAAGAATCACTTGATTTTATCCACAAACATAAAACGGGTGCTTTAATCACCGCTGCCATTCAAATAGGTGCTTTACTGGCAGATACAAATGAAACTGATTTCCAGATTCTTACCCGTTTTGGAGAAGAAATTGGAAAATGTTTTCAGATACAAGATGATATTTTGGATGTCGTAGGCAGTAAAGAAAAATTAGGGAAATCACCGGGTAGTGATGAACGAAATAATACTCTGACATTTCCAGGTATTTACGGACTTGAAAAATCTTATGAACTTGCCAATCATTGCTATGAAAAAGCAATTAATTACCTCTCTGGAACTGAGCTCTCCACAGACCATTTAAAAGATTTAGCTGATTTTGTACTTAAAAGAGATCATTAAGTTTGGGGGTAGTATTCTTTTTACATTTCTGTCAAAATCTGATAGCTGGCCGGAACATTATTTATTTCCAGATGACTCACAGACCCGGGTTTAAATTCTGTAATATACATTTTGATAGAAATATGCCTAATTTTATCTTCAATGAGCAATAGTTTTGGAAACTGTACCCCCTCATAAACCAGCCATTTTTTATATGTTATAATAATATCCCGATCATTCCCAATCGTCTTCACAACTTCTGGTCGTCCTTTTTGGTAAATAAATTTCAATTTTCCAGTTGACCCATTCGTTTCTCGCCCCCAAATAATCGATTGGAATTCTTTGACACTAAAATTCATTATCGAAAAAACTTTAAGACGATTTCTTTTATTATTTGGTAATCGATAAAATATTTGTTGTGTTTGATCTAACGCCTGAATATTTTTTTTATCTATATATATAACAAATATGGTACCACCAATCGGAGATTTAATATGAATTTTCATCTCACCCTTTCGGGTGACAATTACTTCACATGACCCACTTTGATTCTCCTGCATTGTTTTAATTTGGACTTTACAACGCGCAATATAGTCAATATTGATATGGCCAACTCTGTATCCATTCAGATTATTCTTGATTTCATTTAAAAATATCTGAGGATCTGTTTGATTAACAATATGTCCCGATTGAAAACTACAGGATTGCATGAAAACCAAATAAGTAACAGCAAGAGCCCATTTGATACATTTAATTATATAGACTTTCATAGATGAAATATGAACGCAGGACCCGTTTTACATAGTTTTGAGTTTCAATAAAAGTAATTGCTTCAACAAAATAATCCATATCATTGGGTTTTACCTTTTTCCGCCATCTTTTTACATTGGTTCCTCCGCCATTATACGCTGCCAGCGTATAGAACATATTCCCCCTATACTGCCTCATTAAACGCTTTATATACGCGGTACCCAACCTAATATTCAGATCTGGTTGACTCAAATTTTCAGTTTTTACCTTTAATTTTATTCTTTTTCCGACATATTCGGCTGTTTTTGGCATCAACTGCATCAAGCCAATTGCACCTGCAGAAGATTTAACTTCCGCTCTAAATGTCGATTCTTCGCGCATAACCGCATATACCATTGCTTTAGGCGCTTTATCTTTTACGGCATACTTTTCTACTAAATTTTCATACGCTTTTGGAAAAGATACTACCATTAGTTCTGGAAAGCTATTCTCCTGACTATCAAACATTTTCCCATTATGCGGTATCAGAAGTTTCTGCAATAAATAATATCTATGAGCTATCATCAAAACTTCTTTAACTTTAAGAAAGCTTTTGATATCCTTAAACTCCTTCAAATAGTCCTCGACCATCATATCGGCAATTTCTGTTTCTCCAAATGCATAAGATATGATCAACAAACCAAGAAATTTTTTCCTTTTTTCTGAAAAGTCAATATTATCTTTCTGACTATTTCGCTTTAACTGCAGACTATTTTTTATATTCGAAAATTGTCGTTTATTCCTTAGTGCTTTTATACCGTAATACGTATATGGAAATCGCTGATAACAAGTTAAATAGTCCATTTCTGGGTAAACCTTTGATTTTACGCTCCAATAACAGAATTTTGCCGCAACTTCATTACTAACAAAGGTGTGGTTTTCAGACCAATCAACGACTGTCTTCAGTTTTTTCTTTTTTTCTAGTTTTTGATATATTCTGTAACGATACCATTGAATAACTGGTAAAAGCCTTTTTGATACATTTTGCAATTCTATTTTGTGTAGATATTTTAAGCTTTTTTTATATTTTCCTCTGATAAAATAAAAATCACCTATTAAAAAATAACTCTCATTTATTTTTTGGAGTTGATTCAAATGGATAAGTTTATTAATTAAAATATCTGCTTTTTGGATCCATCCTTTCTTAACATTGAGAGCAATTCTTTGATAAATTGCCTCTGATTCGGAAATATAAAACCGTTGTTTTTCAGATTTAGAACTTAATATTTTTATTAACTTTGTGTACTCTCTTCTCTTTAACAAGATCTTAAAATACAACTTTCTTAATTCTCGATAAATACTTTGTGTTTGATCTATATGTTTTAAATACCAAGGTGCTTCATTTAAGATATATCGATATTTCTTTTCCTTTTTCTGCACTTTAAAATGACGACTGATCGCCTCATTAGACTTTAATGACT
>Ga0307989_1000065_pt1 | contig 83870 bp, 73 predicted proteins | sample EllFjometagen185_FD_203164 | JGI IMG/M metagenome (GOLD analysis project Ga0307989, IMG submission 203164) | Marine microbial communities from Ellis Fjord, Antarctic Ocean - #185 | ecosystem: Environmental > Aquatic > Marine > Unclassified | place: Southern Ocean | collected 2014-10-08 | reverse complement strand
GGGGAGCCTGCAAAGGAGTCTCGAAGGATATGAAAGCACCAACACACTTCGAGTGCCCTCAGTGAGACGAGACGGTAAACCACGGTGTCTTCCTGGGGTGCTCGCAGAGCAGTCTCGAAGGATGAAAATACCTCTAAGAGATGAACGAGTGAATTATCTCAAATCAATATGCGTTGTATAAGTCAGTACTTGCCTTGAGTCAGCAGGTACGTTGACGGTAAATTTTACTTTGGTGGCATTCAGTTTGGTAAAAGGTAGAGACTCATTTTGAATCTTCCAATTTTGATAGCCCACTGATTGAATAACATCCACCTCAACAGCCACATCCTTCCGGTTGGTCAGTGTCACCTTGATATCTTCTTCTTGATACCGATCTGATTTTGAACGTCGATCTAAAACCACCCGTTTACCTTTTACATCAAAAGCGGAACCCACTTTTAGAGAGACAACATCTTTCTTTGATGTGTGATTGAGGCGATCCTCGCCAACCAATTCGAGGGCCCCATCAGTGTCCCGCATAAACAAACGTACAATACCAGCAGGTAAGGGGATACCAGTCCCCGTTTCTTTGTCATTTACAAAATGAATTCTAACCGGTAAGCTGGTAGGTGTGCTGCCCCCGCCTTCAAAAGTATAACGCTTTTTTGCTTTAATTTTAGTGGGACTCAACCATTGAATTTGTTTTTCCTCTCGATCTTGAACCGTAACAGGAAACCCAATTTCATACAGGTGATATTCAAAGAATTCACGTTCTTCTACCATGCGAACAGTGCTTGTGGTTTGGTGCACAATATCTTTCTGGTATCTCGATCGATTCTTTGACCGGGCTCGGTTTAGGTCACCAGCAACCAGCTTTAGCTTGGTCTTCTTGAAATTTTTACCAGATTTGTTATCAAGATTAATCCACGAGCTTAGTTCCATTTCACCTTCAGAATCACTAATAACGGCAACGTATTCAGCTCGCCAGGCGATGCCACCGGTAAGATAGGATAAATCCAGATCATACTTTCCTGAATGGCTTGTATTGACATTCCAAGAGAGCGTCGGGCGCACATACAGGCGTTCCTTGGGTGTGGGACAGGTAATGGACCCGATATGTCCCCGCTGGATGATATCCACCCCGTTTTTATTCTTCACAACGATAGCAAAGTTATCAAAACTTAGAAGTTCTCCACTCATTTTATCATTATTGCGAAGGAGAACAGTAATTTTGGAGCCAAGATACTTTTTCATCAACTTATCTTGATCAACTAAATCATAACGATAATTCTGTTCCAGCACTTGAAGACCTTGTTGGGCACTTAGTTTTACCGAAGAAGGGTTCAGGGTTTCTGCAACATTTTCGATTTCAATTTCAGAGAGCCCTTTGGGCAACTGCTTGACAACAGTCTCCTTTACCAGGGCTTGACCATGATTGTAGATGGTAAGTTGGGTTTGAGAGAACCCAAAAGAGACTAACAGTAAAGGGGCCAGAAACTGTATTAGAAAGATAGACATGATGATGTTCCTTTTAAATTTGGACAGATACCAATTGGACTTCATAATTGCATCATAAGTTCAAAATAATTTCTCATTTTACAAACTTCAAATGAGAAGCATAGTGTGTTGTGCTGAGTCCGAAGTAGTAGCTATGGTGATAATTCTAAATGTGTCACACTGAGTTCATCGAAGTGCACTGCGGTGGAGAAAGATGAAGACGTTGGTGCAGTTTTGATGTATAGTTGGTATTAAAAGCTTCGGTTGCGATATAAGAGAAATCGTAACGGCAAATGATTGAATTCATCGAGCCCTACCTGAAAAGCCTTATTAAAAAAGTACACCCGCAGATAGTATCGTTGTATTAATTGACTAAAAAGGTAGATATTACTTGCAATGTTCTATCGCACTAGTACAATAGGGGCGTCATGAAAAGTACTCGATATTATAGGGTTAAATGCGTAAAAACTGCTCTCCCCAGTTGGCCATTGTAAACCAGCTGATCACTTCCTAAAATCAATCATTAATTCAGTCAATTCCTTTCGTCGGGAAAATATAGGTATCATGTTAAAACTTGAAGATATACAGAAGCCAGCCTTCCTCGTGGAGCAAAATGGTAGCATTAAATTAATGAGGGGTGAACTCCGTCGATTTCGGTCTCTTTTTGACCTGGAAAGATTGCAGGATGATCATACCCAAGATATCGTTTTTGTCACACCCTTCTGTGCCGCCAGAGACAATGGTATGGAGGTACAAGGAAATGAAGACATGCTTGTCATTCTGGTGGATGAAACCCAGGAGGTGTTGCCAGAAGATATCGAGGCGTTAACCCAAAATTCAGATATCACATTCTCAGAGAAAATTCAACCAGATATTGATGATGTGCAATTTGCAGATCAGGTAAAAAGAATTCAGGATGAGGAAATTGCTGAAGGTAATGCCTGCCAGGTTGTCCATTCTAGAAAATTTCAAGGTCGTTTGGACAATATGGCGCCCCTGGTTCCACTCACACTATTCAAGCGCCTCTTGAAACAACACGGACAGTATTTGACCTTTCTCTTTTCCGATGGAAAGGGCCACTATTTTGTTGGTGCATCTCCTGAGAGACAACTGGAAATCCACGATGAGCTCGTTATCAAAAACCCCATCGCTGGAACGATGCCAAAAGCCGGAAAAGAAGAATTTATCAAACAGCTTGATGATTTCATGAATGATCAGAAGGAAATCAATGAGCTCTCACAAATTCTGGATGAAGAGCTTAAAATTATGGCCCAAATTTGTCCTCGAGGAGGCAAGATTTCAGGACCCTTTCTGAGAGAAGCTGGAGCCGTGGTTCATACTGAATATCATTTAACGGGACACTCCAGAAAACCAGCCGTCACAGCCCTAAGAATATCGCTACATGCGCCTACATTGGTAGGCAGCCCACTAGAAAATGCTTTTAGAATTATAGCAAAAAGAGAGGAAACTTCTCGTCGCTACTATGGGGGAGAGATTGGTGTTATTCAAAAGAATGGTGATATGTATAGCGCTATTATGATCCGAACGGCTGAGATATTTAAAAATGGCAATATTGCCATCCAGGCAGGTGCTGGCGTTGTGAGAGATTCTGACCCCTTAAAAGAAGCCAAGGAAACGCAGGCAAAAGCGGCAGGACTTCTGTTAGCCCTTCAAGGGGACAGTTCGACAACAGATAAGTTTCTGACACCACCCCTACTTAAAGAGGCTAACAAATCACTGAGGCTCCGAAATAAGAATTTTTCAGCCTTTCATTTTGAAGACCAAATTGATCACATGATCGGTCATGATGCCCAGGAGCAAAAGATTACCATCATTAACAATGAAGATAATTTTGCTTACATTTTGAGTCATCTCACCCGACACCTCGGCTATCAAACCGAGGTTGTCGACACCTTTGATTTTTCACTGGAAGCAGATAATTCAGACATCATTGTGCTGGGGCCAGGACCGGGAGATATTAATGACCCGCACAACAAACGCTTGTCCCGACTTTTAGAGATAACCCATGAGGTGATGGGGACTGAAAAGCCAGTACTGGGTGTTTGCCTGGGATTACAGGCCATGGCAAAAGAGTTGGGAATGCCAGTACCTAAACAGCCCATTCCGACCCAAGGTTCGCAAAAAGAGATTGATCTATTTGGCTCACCTGAAAAAGTAGGGATGTACAATTCATTTTCACCCATGAATCAAAATACGCCTCAAGATATAGAGCTGAGTGTTGATGGGAATAACAGGGTGATGGCGATGCGTCGCAAAAATTTATATGGGATGCAATTTCATGCTGAGTCAGCAATGACTCAAAATGGCTATGAAATCATCTCAAAAGTTTTGCTGGAATTAACTGTACAGAAAGCGGGAAAAGTATGAAGCTAGAAGCATTTGTCAGCACAAGTATTCAAGGCAACTTGAGCCTTGGGGAGCAAAAAAAGTTTCTACTGGATCTAAACCAACGCGGATATTCAGGTGAGGATATCGCAAGCCTGGTGAAACTTTTTTATAAACAAATGCCAGAGACGCTTGAACTATCTGGGGCTATTGATCTATGCGGTACTGGCGGCTCCGGTCTTTCAAGAATTAACACCTCTACCCTTAGCGCTATTGTGTTAGCTGCCTGTGGTGTCCCCGTTGCAAAACATGGGAATAAGGCTGCCAGTGGTCGTTTTGGAAGTTTTGATTTGCTGGAGTCTCTGGGAATTAACATCATGGCGAATCGGGATCGTCTGGAAAATCTCTACGATGAATTGGGATTGGCCTTCATTTTTGCGAGAAGTTTTCATCCCGTTTTTAAGCATTTTGCCCAGGTTCGTCAAGAACTCAAGGTAAAGACAGTTTTTAATATTTTAGGTCCTTTGCTAAATCCGGCTAATCCCCAGTATCAGATCATCGGAACCTCAAACCCAAAAGATATGAATTTGATGGTTGAGGCTGCCAAAGCTCTAGGAAAGAAACGTGTTTTGGTGCTAAACGGAAGTGATGGCCTGGATGAGTTGACTCTAACAGGTGAAACATCTGTGATGGAATTGCAGGCAGGGAAAATCAAGACCTATACTTTGCGACCGGAAGATTTTGGGTTTAAAGCGGTCGAATTTCACGAAATTGCTGGAGGAGATCGCACCTTCAATGTGGGGATTACTCAGGAAATTCTAGGTGACACCTGTACAACCACTCACTTGAATCTTGTACTGGCCAACACGGCTCTGGCTCTCAAGTTTATGGGTAAAGTGGAGAGTTATCAGGCTGGTGTAGCTCTGGCTAAAAAAGTGATAAAAAATGGTCAGACTAAAAAATTGATGGAGCGGTATGGTTTACTCAGCAATTTACCTGATATCCTAAAACAGATCACCGACCATAAGCGGGCAGAAATCTCCCAGCTAAAAGAGAGTCTTCCCTTAAGCGAGTTAAAAAATAATCTAGGCCAATCAAACAGGGATTTTAGATCAGCTCTATCCCAACCAGCACAGCTAAATTTGATTGCAGAGATAAAAAAAAGCTCACCTTCAGAAAAGGAAATCTATAGGGGTGAGTTGGCTATTGATAAGGTGGCAGCTCTTTATGAGAAACAGGGTGCCGACGCTATTTCTGTTCTGACAGATCATAAGTTCTTTGGTGGGGCACTGGATAACCTGCGGATTGCACGATCTGCTACTCTAACCACACCTTTACTGATGAAAGACTTCATTATTGATGAGTATCAAATCTATCTCGCGCGATACTATGGAGCCGATGCGATTCTGCTCATCACGGCCATCTTATCTCTACAGCAGATTCAGGATTATATAGATACTGCTCGATCCCTGAGTATGGATGTTCTTTTAGAAGTGCATAATCAGCGAGAGCTTGAGATAGCGCTGGATTCAACAGCTGAAATAATAGGTATTAATAATCGCGATTTGCACACCTTTGAAATAGACACGAGAACATTTCTTGGGCTCTTTCACAACATTCCAAAGACCAAAACCATTGTTGCAGAGAGTGGCTATACTTCAGCCGATGTTTCCGCAATACAGGGGTTTTCTGATGCCGTTTTGGTAGGTAGTTCAATAATGAAGAGTGAAGACATGCCAGCTGAAATTCGTGCGATTAAGACCCAAAAAAAGAAGTTTAAGGCATGTGGCATTCGGACTGTTGAAGCAGCTAAACATTGTGAAGCGATCGGGGTAAGCCTGGTGGGTTTGAATTTTGTCCCAAGCAGCAAAAGATGGATTGATGTGCAAACAGCGAAGAAGATAAGTCCTGTCTTAAATCGGAGTTTGCGAGTGGGCATTTTTCAGAACCAGCCTCTCGAAGAAGTAAATCAGATTGCCTCTGAGATCGGTTTGGATTTTGTGCAACTCTCGGGGAGTGAAAGTGTTGATTATTGTGAGGCCATTCAATATCCAATCATTAAGACAATGACAATGGGGCAGCTTGGAATAATACCCGCTTATTCAGATGTGGTGGAGATGTTTATTATCGATGGAGCCAACCCAGGGTCTGGTCAGTCTTATGATTATTCACTTCTGAAAACGCTTGATATAAAAACACCTTATCTTGTGGCCGGTGGCGTAGGTGTAGAAAATGTAAGCGATATCTTATCTGAATTACCCCTGGCGACAGGAGTGGATGCAGCATCTGGAATTGAAACAAATGGTGAAGTGGATACAGGCAGAATTGATGATATCGCCAGTCAAGTCAAGAGGTTCTAAGAATGAACATTAAGGATATAGTGATTAATGAAGAGGGTCATTTCGGTTCCTTTGGCGGACGGTACGTTCCAGAGATTTTGGTCCCCATCATGGATGAATTGAGAGATGAATTCTTCAAGGCTACCAAAGATGAGGGGTTTGTCAAAGAATTAAAAGATCTCGCACGTCATTACACGGGTAGACCAACACCCTTATATCACTGCATAAATTTATCAGAGAAACTTGGTGGTGCTCAAGTCTACTTGAAAAATGAAGGACTGTTACATACGGGTGCACATAAAATTAATCACTGCATCGGCCAAGCCTTGATTGCCAAAAGAATGGGCAAAAAGCGAGTTATCGCAGAGACAGGTGCGGGACAACATGGGCTGGCGACAGCAACGGTTTGTGCCAGGTTTGGATTAGAATGCACGGTTTATATGGGTGCCAAAGATTATAATCGTCAAAGACCAAATGTGTTCTGGATGGAACAACTTGGTGCAACGGTTATCCCTGTAAAGGAAGGGAGCCAGACGCTGAGAGATGCTATCAATGCTGCATTGAGAGACCTTATCGCCAGGCCTGAAGATACCCATTATTTATTGGGAACGGTATGTGGACCCAACCCTTACCCTGTTATGAACACCTATTTTCAAAAAGTGATTGGTGAAGAAGTAAGAGAGCAGATTGTAGAGCAGGCCTACAAAACTCCAGATTATTTAGTCGCCTGTGTTGGGGGCGGTAGCAATGCTCTCGGTTTATTCTATGACTTTCTGGATGATGCGTCTGTCAAAATGATTGGTGTGGAAGCGGGTGGAAAAGGCGTGGATGGCCAAGAACATGCCGCCAGGTTTCAAGGCGGATCAATCGGCGTGGCCGAAGGGTACAAATCATATTTCCTACAAGATGAGGATGGTCAATTGTCCACCACCCATAGTATTTCAGCTGGCCTTGACTATGCTGGAGTTGGACCTCAAATCGCATATCTAAAAGACTCTGGTAGAGTTTCTTTTTCGTATGCTGTCGATACTGAAGTGATGGATGCCTATCAAATGCTGGCAAAAACAGAAGGGGTTTTTGCTGCAATGGAATCCAGTCATGCTGTAAGTGAGGTCATTAAATTGGCGCCAACCTTACCAAAGGATCAAATTATTGTGTTCAACTGTTCGGGAAGGGGAGACAAGGACCTCTTTATTGTAACCAAAGAACTGGAAGACCAAGGCTTTAAGCACTTTTTAGAGGAACAAGTTTCTGGGGAGTGACCTTTTGATCATGAACTCCAGGTAAGATTGAAAGACAACTGGTATATAACAGGTACAGAGAATTATGAAAAAGCTAAATGATAAGCTGAAAGAGATAAAGCGGGCGAACCGTCCCGCATTTATGATGCACATGGTGGCCGGTTTCCCAGACATGGAGAGTTGTGCTCGCATAGGGTTGAAAATTCTCGACTCTGGCGCTGATTTGCTTGAATTTCAGATCCCATTTTCAGATCCAGTTGCTGATGGGCCCGTGATTGCTTCTGCCAATGAGGTGTCGCTGGCCAAAGGCGCTACCGTAAAATCCAGCCTTGATATGATTGAAGAAATTGCGAGATCCACTCAGAAACCGATTCTAATTATGACCTACTTCAATATTGTCCACCGCTATGGAGTTGAAAAATTCTGTAAGAAGGCTAGGGTTATTGGTGTCCAGGGACTGATAATTCCAGATTACCCTTTTGATGAAGATTCGGGGAATGGACTGCTCAAATACACCCGGAAAAATGACCTGGCCTTTATCCAGGTTATTGCATCAACTACTCGGGAAGATAGAATTAAAGAAATTGCTCGAACATCCAGTGGATTTGTGTATTGCATGGCTAGAACGGGGATTACGGGCACAAAAACAGTTATTAGCCCCCAAACAATCAGCTATTTGGAGGCTGTTCAAGAGAATTGCGAGTTACCCATCGCTGTCGGTTTTGGTCTTTCCGACCGCAGCCAAATACAAGCCTTAGCGCCTTATGCTGATATTATGATTGTAGGAAGTGCTTTGATACAGCAGTATGCAGGCAGGCCCATCGAGGTGGGTCTTGAGGCTGTAGGTGACTTTATGAGAAGCTTAACCGAATAACGATCTTTAGCGTTTTGCCTTAGCCAAAGCCTCTTCGGCCAGGGCTTCCATAATTTCATATCCAGCCCGGTTGGGATGGACACCATCTTTTGTTAGACTTTTAGCCAGACCATTTTGGTCATTGACCATCGCTGAATGATAGTCCAAAAACACAAGTCCTTCACTTCGGGAGTAACTTTGAATCAACTGGTTTAAGGCCAGGATATCAGCTGCCGGGCGAAGATCAGGTTTCCATGAAAATGATTGGGCTGGCAAGATAGAGGCCAGAATGATTTTAATGTTATTGGCCTGACGATAGTGGTTCAGATCAGGCCAATCCTGAGCATTTGCCATGCCATCCAGAAGTGCAGAGAAAATTAAGGGTATAAAAATAAGTCTAGAAAGTTGCATGTATGGTGTCCCATTAATTAAGGGCGAAAGGTTAGGTCCAATTGCCCTGTAAGGTATTGTCCTCGACTGTTTTGGATAGTGCTATCCATGATAAAATGTATGGTGTGGAAATACAATATCTGCTTTAAGATTAGAAAATTAACTGCAGTCTGAAGTAACAAAAAGGAAAGTTCTTTTTTTCAGGAGAGGGTGTATGCGGTTGAATCAATAATACTTGCAGCGTAAATGGAATGATTCAGTCTCGATAGTTTTTACTTATTCCTTATTCATTACTGGTTATTTTCAACGCTATGAGTCTTTTCAACAGTGCCGAGAATCCGAGAACCCTGCCCCCGTTAGCGGAGCGGATGCGGCCTGATAATTTGACTGCTTTTCTGGGTCAAAAACACCTGGTCGATGAAGACCGTCTGTTGGCAAAGGCCCTCAAATCTGAACGTTTATTTTCCATCATTCTTTGGGGACCTCCCGGTTGTGGAAAAACCACTTTAGCCAAAATTATTGCCGGCCAAAGCAACTCTCTTTATTTTGAATTATCGGCTGTCTCTGCCGGGGTCAAAGATGTTCGGGATGCATTGGCTAAGGCTCGGGCCTCGCGGGAAATGGGTAAACCCAGTATTCTCTTTATTGATGAAATTCACCGCTTTAATAAAGCCCAACAAGACGCTTTGCTACAGGCTGTGGAAAACGGAATCATCACTTTGATTGGTGCCACAACAGAGAATCCCAGTTTTGAAGTGATCTCGCCCTTGTTGAGCCGGTGTCAGGTGCTCAAGCTGACGCCCCATAATAAAGAAGATTTAGACAAAATTATCGATCATGCTTTAAAAGAAGATCTTTTTTTGAGCACCCAGGATGTTCAGTTCGAGGAAGCAGCCCGAGAATTATTGCTCGAATCGATTTCAGGTGATGCGCGGCGCTTGCTCAACGCTCTCGAAATTACAGTATCCGTAGCCACGCCAGATCGAGATGAGCATCAAGTTATAATGATTACCTCAGAACATGTTCGAGAAGCTCTCCAAAACAAACATCAGCTTTATGATAAGACTGGGGATTACCATTATGATACCATCTCAGCCTTTATTAAAAGTGTTCGAGGATCAGACCCCGATGCTGCGCTTTATTGGCTCTCGGTTATGCTGGAGGGAGGGGAAGACGCACTCTTTATTGCCCGTCGTTTAATTATTTCGGCCTCAGAAGATATTGGCAATGCAGATCCTCAAGCTCTAACAATTGCCACATCTGGATTTCAAGCAGTCCATGCTATTGGTTTACCAGAGGGAGCGATTGTCCTGGCCCAGGTCACGACCTATCTCGCTTCAACCAGTAAAAGTAATGCGAGTTATATGGCCTTACGGAGTGCTCAGTCCTTGGTTCGAGAGACAGGCTCAAAATCTATCCCGTTGCCCCTGCGCAATGCACCGACCAGTTTGATGAAGGATCAAGGCTATGGAAAGGGCTACCATTACCCCCATAATTATCCAGGTCATTTTACCCCACAGAATTATTTCCCAGAGGAATTGGATCAAACCAGATTTTATCACCCCAGCACTGAAGGAATTGAAAAACGAATCTACGAAAGATTGGTAAACCTTTGGGGTGAGCGTTATCAGGAACCTTCTGGGTCATAAATCATTCAAACCCTGATGCACATCCCCAGTAGAACATCCCCCTTAAAGCTCGGCTTGTTATGCCTGCTACTTAGTTTTTCACTGGCTGAGGCAGCCAAAGGCGAAAAGCTGGAGCTGATTAAGGCCGACAAGATTAAATCATTTACCCGCAATAATCTTACCTATCGTCGATTGGTAGGAGATGTAAAATTGCGACGTGGGGATGCAATCCTGACTTGTGATATGGCTGAGTTCCAGGTTGAAAAGGACGAAGCGCTCCTCAGTGGCCGAGTAACGGTCGTGACGCCCACGTCAAAACTTAGTGGAAAGACAGCTCGATATTATGGAAAACGTGATTACGTCGAATTATTGGGAAATGCCCGCTTTGAGGATGACCCCTATTTTGTAACAGCAGAAAAACTGGGGTACTACATTGAGCAAAAGAAGGTCCTGGCAACTCAAAACCCCATTTTGGTGGATAGCAGCTCAACCCTGAAAGCCGATACGATCTATTATTTTGAGGACACCCAACTTGGGGATGCTCGCGGAGATGCGATCATGCTCAATCAGGCTGACAGTCTTAGTGTGGAAGGTCACCATCTCCTCTATTACTCTGGGAAAGATTCCCTGCTCAGCTATGGGAATGCCGAATTTCAGAAATGGACATCAGAAGACACGACCCTGAGAATTGAATCAGATAGCCTGAGTCTTGAAGAGGGTTATTTCTTTGCCTGGGAGAATGTCAAATTAATCAATGGCAATGCTGTTGGGACTTGCGGTCAAGCGGTCTACATGCAGGATGACGATATTGCAATCATGCGCGATGACCCCATCCTTGAAGAAGAAAATTACATTCTTACCGGAGATATTTTCAACCTTCACATGCATAATGGTGAACTAACCTCAGTTTATGTCCCCGAAAACCCTCACTTTACCCAGGAAAAATCGCTTGGGGATACGACTTATACAGATTGGTTGGATGGGAAAGTAATGGCCGTCGAATTCGTAGAGGGTCAACCCAAAACCGTAACATTGGTGGAGATGGCCACATCATTTTTTAATGTGATTGAGGAAGCGCGTTTTAAGGGATCAAACAATGTGAGTGGTGATACACTTTTTATTGAATTGTCAGACTCTAGCATTTCTGACATCACTGTGACAGGAGGGGCTGAAGGTAGTTTTAAGCCTTCTGAGACAGCTGCCGAGATAGGATACCCCATTAAATACAATGCAGACATCATTGCTTATAGCATGTCGACCGAGACCACCCTGCTCCGTAAAAATGCAAGTATAGATTATGGCGATATGTCCATGGTGGCTGGTCAAATTGGGGTCTATTGGAGACAAAACCTGTTGCGGGCTCGCAGTCTGATTGATACGCTGGGTTCTGCAGATTTTCCTGTTCTAAAGCAACAAGGGCAGGAGGATTTTCAAGGTAAAACAATGATCTATGATTTGCAGACACAACGAGGAAAGGTGGCTGCCGGGCGGACCAAGATGGATGAGGGTAATTATTTTGGGGAAGAAGTCACTCGGGTCAATGCTGATGTTTACCTGATGGAAGATGGTTATTATACGACCTGCTCACTGGAAGAACACCCGCACTTTTATTTTTATGCCAACCAAATGAAGCTTTTTACCGATAAAATCATCATCGCCAAACCGGTGGTGCTCTACATTGCAGATGTTCCACTCCTGGCTTTACCTTTTGCCATTTTTCCTCAAAAGAGAGGACGTACATCAGGGTTTATCATGCCATCGTATGATTATCGGCCCAGCAATGGTGGGCGGGCTATTAAAGGCCTCGGATACTATTGGGCTATGAGTGAGTATTCAGACTTTAAAATGATGGGTGATTTCTGGGATGCCAAAGAGGAATTCAAGCTGGAAAGTGTCCTGCGATATAAAAAACGATACAGTATTAATGGTAGCATCAGAGCATCGATGGCCTCCGAACGAAGTGCGTTGAATAATCCCGCGATATGGAACTGGAAGCTTAAATTCAATCATTCCCAAATTATCGATCCCAGTTTTCGTATTCTTGCCAATGGTGATCTTTCTGGTGATGCAAACTTTGATCGTACTTACAGTCACGATCAGGCTGAACGCCTTGATACAAAGCTACACTCTGGTATCACGATCACTAAAAAATTTGATGAGATTAAAAGTTCTCTCGTGGTAGCTGGTTCCTATGATGAAAATTTACAAGTAACCCGGCGGGTTGGGGATACCCCTGAAGAGGCTGGCATCAAGCTTATTGGCCCAACCTTATCGGCACCTTCATTAAGTTTTAATCGCTCATCAGCTCCTATTATTAAGGCCAAAGGGAATGAAGTGCATTGGTACAATAATTTTCGCTGGAGTTACAGCAATCGCTTTATGAATACCCGAAAGTGGAGCTATCTTTCTTATGAAGATTCACTGGGTGCGGATAGTTTACTTTGGGAGGAAAGCTATACAGATAACCGGACCTGGAGACATTCCTCAACTATTTCAGGCGATACTCAGATTATGAAAGTGCTTAAGCTCGTGGGCTCTATCAGTTATCAAGATGTCTGGGGCTTTAGTCGGTTTGATCCCATCCTGGACAACAATGGATTTGTTTTGGTTGATACATCGGGGGTGATCGAGACCCAAGAGATAGATGGTTTTATTCGTCGCGGTACTTTTAGTACAAGTCTGAGAACAAATACAAAACTGTATGGAATATTTCCCCTAAATATTGGGCCATTAAAGGCGGTTCGGCATACGCTCACTCCATCGGTTTCGTTAAGGTATACACCAGACTTCTCAGGTGAGTTTTGGGGTTATACTAAACAAGTTACAGATACAACAGGCACCCTTCGTGAATACGATCGTTTTGCTGGGAGTGATCTTGGTGCGACTCCTAACGGAGAAGCCTTAAGCATGAATTATAGTTTGAACAATGTATTTGACTATAAAATGTATCGGAATGAGCAAGAAAGTAAGGGTCAATTTTTTACCTGGAGCTTGAGTGGGTCATACAATTTTAAGGCGGATTCACTTAAAGCTTCTGATATCGGAAATAACTTTAAGATTAATTTTGGTAAATCCTTCAGTTTGAGTCCAACAAGCAATTTTGAAATATATGAACGTGATTCGACGGGTACTCATAAGATAAATACTTATCGATCTCCCCGTATGACGCGAGCTGGTTTTAGTTTTAATTTTAGACTTAAGGGAGATGCTCCTGGCGGGCTACGGTCAGACAGAATTGCTCCACTCGTTGAAGATCAGGACAGCTTAGATGTTGACCAAGCTGAAAACTTTCTGGCAGACAAGGAGGACAGGCCTAAGGGGCGACAGCAATCTGTTTGGACCGCGAATTTCAATTTTAGATATACCTATAATCATGAAAATCCAATCCTGGAGTCTCGCCAGACGTTTAATCTAAATACGTCCCTGAAATTTAACTTATCTGAAAATTGGGGTCTCACTTATAATCCAAGTTTCAACCTGATAGACAAAAAGATCGTTGGTGGATCTGTTGGGGTTACCCGGGATCTTCATTGTTGGAATTTATCGCTCAGATGGACTCCAATGGGGCGCTGGGGTGGTCTAAATCTTACGATTAAACCTAAGGCGCGTCAACTCCAGGACCTGAAGTTTGAACATACTGCTCACCGTCAGTATTAGTCTTTTCCTGTTTTATTATTGAGCTGTAAACAATCTTGAAAAGTGCCTGATTAGGCATAGACTTCGATTCGATCTGGATTACTTTTAAACCAAGCGATTAAAAACCATAAGCTCGGAGAGCCTGTTGTCCCAAGTAACTGAGTTGAAATCTCACCCTCTCGTCTCGCACAATTTAGCCATTCTTCGGAGTAAAGAGGCTGATAATCAACGATTTAGAGAGGCCGCTCAACGTCTTAGCACAATGATCTATGTTGCGGCAACTGAAACCCTGGATACAATCGATAAACAAGTTGAAACTCCATTAAAGCACACGACAGAACGTGTCTTGGTCGATGAGGTGTGGCTGGTACCCATCCTGCGGGCTGGGCTTGCCATGGTGAATGTCGGTTTAGAGTTAATACCTGAAGCACATGTTGGCTTCGTTGGTCTATATCGTGATGAAGAGACCCTTATGCCTCAGTATTATTATAAAAACTTACCAGATTTTAAGAAGTCTACAGCGGCTTGTTTTGTGTTGGATCCGATGCTGGCAACTGGCGGTAGCGTGATTGCCGCTCTTGATTTACTTAAAGAGAATGGTGCTCAGAATATTACCCTGCTAACACTCATCTGTGCACCTGAAGGTTTGAAAGAAGTCTTTGCAAAACATCCTGATATTCACATTTTTACAGCCTCTATCGACGAGCAATTAAATGAGGCTGGATACATCATCCCGGGACTTGGGGATGCTGGTGATCGATATTTTGGAACCTGAGCTCTAAGTTCAGCCCAAAAACAGCGAAGGGGAGGACAGTCCGGGCGGACGCCTCCCCTCCTATCTCGCTAGTGCAGGACAGCTGAGATATCTTAGTCAGTAACTATTCGATAAAGTCTGCCTCAGCGAACTCTTCGATACTGAAATCATTTGTAGGGTCAGCGTCCATCTGTAAGATGAATTCCACAACTTTCTTTTGTGCTGCCTCTACCTGCTTGCGAGAAACGGGTCCTTCTTTAGGTTCGAACATGGCCTGCTTCTTTTGAGGCAGACTTTCGACAACCTTATCAACTAATTCCTGATCCTGACCCTTTAGGGCGAGGGCCACATCATCTAGATCAAGACTATTAAAAATGTCTCGGAGTAATCCATCTGGCAGCATGGGTACATTATCAAATGTGAAGTAGTGTTTTTTAACTTCTTTTGCCAGGTCAGGATCTTCCTGTGATAGATAATCTAAAAATTGTGTTTGTTCCTTGGCTTCCATAGTGCCAAGTAAACCAGCCATAGCTTTACCGCCACCTTCCTGGTATTCAGCGTGGGAAGGAATTTGCTTGGCTTTTTCTCTAAACTCAGAGGCAACCTCCAGAACAGCTTCAAGGGGAACTTCTTTTATCTTTCCCAGATCAATCATAGCAGTGGTGCGAATCTCTGTGGGTAGTCTCTGGAGAAGCCTGCTCTGCATTTCTACCGGAATTTGAGCCAATAAAATAGAAATAGACCGTGTCGGTTCTGAACGAGTCAGATAGGCCAATTGGACTTCAGTCATTCCCTCTAGGAAAGCAAAGGGTTGAGAAGTGGCTTCTTTAGATTCATCGGCAAATTTTTTGGACATAAATGAGAAATAGAATTCTTCAAGAACCTGTTTCTTGGCCTCAAAAGGAGTGTTTTTAAGTGTAATTGCTCGTTGACGAACCGAGACAATTTCTTCATCGCTAAGATTTGGAAATAGTTGTCCGGCAAGACGCGCACCTAAAATATCAAAGAGAATAGCGGCCTTATCAATACCGGCCAATTTTTTTTGATCAGCCATTATTTACGCCCCTTCTTTTTCTTTTTCCCATTTGTCTCTTCCTCTTCAGGCTCTTCTGTTTCTTCAACTTCGCCTGTATCTTTAAGCCAATCTTTTACAATACTTGATGCGGAGCCTGGTTTACTTACAGCCAGAGAGACCACAGATTTCTTTATGCTATCTACTTCACCAACGAGTTCAGGATCAACTTCTGGTACGGGAAGTTCTTCCTCTTCTAGAAGATCGGTTTCTTCAACGACGTCATTATCAGGTGTTGTTGACATATCCTGAGTGGGTGGGAGTGGATCACTGGAACGGTTGCGCCCGCCCATCATAGCACCAAGAATGATTGCCAGGGCAACCAATACAGCAGCTCCCATTATGAATAACCACAAGAGGTTGTCTTTATCATCAGGCAATACGGAGGCCTGGAGTCGCTGGCTTTCCATATCATCCATTTGCTGTTTAAGCTTGTCTTCACGATCTCTAATAGCTGTTTTCTCTGCCTCACGACGCTTTTGTTCTAGTTCAAGTTTTAAACGTTGTTCCTCTTCCAGGTCTACAGCTGATAACTGATGCTTAAGATCATCTAATTGTTCGGTTAACAAAGCCAGACGAAGCGAATCCTGACGCAGGCGTTCTTGTGCCTGCTCCTGTTGAGCTACAAACAGTTGTCTGCGTTCTTCTGCAAGGCGTTCTTGTTCCTGCTGGCGGATATCACTTAATTCTTGTTCGCGCTCACGGATACGACTGGCTTCATCTTGACGCATTTGGGCGAGTTCAATTTCATGGGCCTGTTGCTTTTCAAATTCTTGCTCTCGTAAGCGAGCCAATTCTGCATCTTGAGCGGCCTTGTTGGCCTGTTCAAGCTTTAGTCGTTCTTGTTGTGCTTCAAGGTCTTTGATCCGCTGGTTTTCGACTTCAACTTTTTGACGGGCCTCAATGGCGGTCATCTTTTCAGCAATGGATTTTAAAAGCAGCTGTTCGGTGTCAGGTTTATTGTTCGCCGTGCCTTGAAAATCTGCGGTCATCACCTGTAACTTATCACCGCGTTCACGGTTGAAGTGAGAGGCAACCATGGTTACCGTTCGAATATTTTCAATTATTTTTGGTGAGATTGGATCTTCAAGAATAACGGTTAATTCCATCTTCCGTACCCGTAAAGAGGGACCTGTTGTACTGGCCACAGTGTGTCGTGCAAGTGTAGGAGATACAGGTTCGGCATATTCAATAAGTGATTGTCCTGATGGGTCATTACCTGCAAGAGATTGAAGGTCTTCTTCCAGAATAACCTCATTTTCATCTAGGGATAAGCTGGCTTCAGCAGCGACTTCAATGACTGCTGTATCAGGCATAGCTGCTACTTTGCTTAACTCCTCATCTGCTGCATAAATCACATCATCTGTATTGTCCTCTTCAACAAGAATTTCTTCTTCATATAACTCGAAACCGGGCGACTGAATCCCTGGGAATCCAGGAATGTCAGAAGGAATACTGGTTTTAATCGGGCGCTTTTTCAGGACAGTCTTAGTTTTGGTAGCTGTGGGACCAACATTAACGATATTGTTTAGATTCGAAGTGCCGGGTGTTGAACGAACTGATTGAGATAAAATTTGTTGCTCAGGACTTACCTGACCTTCTGCAGCAGGCGTTTCGTATATAGTTGTATAGTTTTGTACCGGTGTGGCTTCCATGACCACATTGACATTCACAATAAAATTCTCATGACGCAAGATACGGTAGACGGCATCTCCAACTCTTTGATGGATAGTATTTTCCAACAATATCTTTTGTGAAAGCACCTCTTTATTGGTGTTTGGAAGGGCAAATACCTGTGATATTATCATCAGCGAGGTAACCGTGACTCCTGTCAAGATGTGTTTAAATGCTGGATGCTTCATAAGATTCTCCTCGTTTCTAACGTGGTCTTATTTAACCGATCGTTAGAAATGTTATGTCAACGCGTCTATTTTTAGCGCGATTTTCTCTTGTATCATTGGCAACTTTGGGCGCCGTATCCCCAAAACCGATGGCTCTAAATTTATCACCTGGAATGCCCTGGCTGGTAAGATATCGAATCACAGCACTGGCTCTGGATGATGACAATTCCCAATTAGAGGGAAATTTACTAGAACGCATCGGGACATTATCTGTATGCCCTTCAACGGCAATAGCATAGGTCGCTTTATCCATTGTGGTTACTAGCTTTACCAGAAAGTCCATAATGGGTCGTGATAAATCAGCACTACCGACCTGGAATGCTAAATCACTGGCAATTTCAAGGGTGACACCACGGGCATCCATGCGGACCTTAACCTGCTCTTGTAGTTTTTGATCTTTAACCAGGTTTTTAACCTCTTTGTTGATCTGGCTGAGTGAAACTTTTTTTGACTTTTTCCGGGCACCCTCTTCTTTTCCAAAGGAATCACCAAACTGTTCCAGTTTAACTGGGTCCAGAGTGGACATGGCAAAGAGCAATACAAAAAAGGTCATAAGCAAAGTCATCATATCGGCATAGGTGGTTAGCCAGCCACCGCTGTCATCTGCTTGTTGCTTCTTGGGAGCTGATACGGGCACTTGAATTAGTCCTCGTAAACCCTATCACGGGGTGCTAGATATGAATTAAGAAATTCTCTTACCAGGATGGGGTGTTTGCGCACTTTCAGCATGACGACACCATCAATAATCATATTTTGAGTGATATTTCGCTTATCAATCCGAGAGCGTAGTTTTGCTGCAATGGGCAGAAAAAACAAGTTGGCAAACAGCGCACCATAAAAAGTAGTGATCAAGGCAATACCCATTGATTGGCCAAGTTTAGCGGCTGGATCTACATCTGTTGCTCCTTCAGGAGCCGGTGCACCCATGGCAAATAACATGGCAACTAAACCAACCAAAGTTCCTACCATACCAAAAGCAGGAGAGAGGGTTCCCATGGTTTTAAATACGTTTGCTTCAGCATCTTCACGAAGTTCGCGGTTGACCACGCGGGTTTCCATAATGCTACGGATATCATCTTCTGGGAGACCATCTACAATCATTTGGACCCCATCTTTTAAAAAGAAATTATAAATACCAGGAACGGCCTTTTCAAGATCTGAAGTCCCTTTGCGAGCAACACCCGCCAGTTCCACGAGTTCTCTTAGGGTATCGGCATCATCGTGGGTATCACCCTTAAAGACAGCCCAAAGATTTGTATATAATGATAAAACCTCTTTAACTGGGAAGGCCATGGCTGTGGCTGCAATCGTACCACCGAGTACGATCATAAGAGATTGGAGGTCAACAAAGGTCATTACGCCATTTGGTAGACTCAAGGATACACCATATACGGCGTACCCGATCAATCCAGACCCGAATAATAATCCTATAATGGTTGCAAAATCCATGTATGAATCCTTTTCCTCTTAATCCTTAACGGAGATAGCCGAGCGTAGTCGGTTTTCATTTAAAGCACGTAAAATGTTACGAACTTCGTCATATCCGGGGTCGATTTGGAGCGCAATATTCCAGTTGATGGTTGCGCGATCGATCTGATTTAATTTGTAATAAATGGAACCACGTCTGGCATAAGCCAAGGCAAGATTCGGATTGTACTCTAGAGCCTCATTGATCTCAATCAAGGCATCATCATACTCTTCGTTATAGAAGAGGCGTAAGGAGCGCGACAGGTGCTTTAAAGCCTGGTTGATCTGGGCATCTGATACATGGCGAGCTAGCTGTAGCGAAGCAACTGAATCTTCCAACACCTGATTTCTTTGTTCAAGTTGTTCGACCATTCGATTGAGGTGTTCAATTTCTGTGGAAGACATTCTGAGTGAGTCCCGCAGGATGAGAAGTTGGCGTTCCTGGGCTTTATGCCAGCTCGAATCAATAACAGTACGAATTGGTAGCCCGTCTTCTGTAACCACGCCCGAAATTTTAATGCCACCGCGCTGTTTATTTGTTGAAGATTTTACACGAGGTAAGAAATAGTCAAGTCCAATCCCAAATCCAGGTGGGTTTTCACGATCTTCACCGAGATAGGGTAAGTTTTGGATATTAGAAAAGCCGACATTGATATGATATTCTTGAGTGAGGGGCATTTTTACACCAGCATTGATACCAACACCATCCCATTCAATAATAAAATCAAGTCCACCCCGATCAGCCATAATATTTGTATTCAATAACAAACCCAGGAAAAACCCAAAATTACTGGCTTTTGCTGTCTTGGTTGTGTCATGCGGGGTTGTGGTTGAATCGATTGCCAGATCATATTTTCCAAAGTTTGACCCGTATCTGCCTGTACCAACACCCAGGTAGGTTTTTAGACTGTAGTCTGTAAAGCTGTTTTCACGACTTAAAAGCATATAATAAGATGGGTTCTGAGAAATTTCTTGGGAAACGGTTGAGTCTGATGAACCGGTTGTAAAACTGATATCATTGACACCAATTCCAACGGCTGTTTCACCATAGGTCAACAGGCGAACTTGAATATGAGCAGCCAGTTCGGCTTGATTGCTATTCGCAGCAGACTGGAGGGCCGATAAACCAATTCTGAAATCGCGGGTGATATCCGTTTCAAGGAAGGCCCCTTTATTCCAGTAATCAGTATCAAATGCGCCCAGGGTTGATTGTCCTGCAACACCAATACGTAACAAATAGGGTTCATTATAGAGACTTGATGTAGGAATATGCATCATGGGACCAGGGCGTGAATAATTCAGAGGTGTTTGTGCATTGACAAACAGAGCACTTGTCGTGATAATTAGAGTTATGAATATTTTAAGGTTCTTCATCTGATGATCTCCGGGATCAGCCTTTCATTTCGCATCATTTCTGCACAAATCGTTTTGCCAGGGTGAGGTATTCACTGCCGGGATGGCGTGTTACCAGCTCCTGAAACGCTAATTTGGCCTCTGGGAGGCGATCCTTATTTTTAAAAGCCAGGCCAATTAAGACCAGGGCGTCATCCAGCTTATCTGAATATTGAAAACGTTGCACTTGTTCTAAAGCGCCAATGGCCTCATCGTAGAGCCCTTTTTCAAAATAGCATCGACCGACCCAGTATTGTGCATTTGCACGTAGAGTTGGATCACTTCCGCGATTTACGATGGTATTAAACTCATCGATTGCCTGATAATAAAATTGTTGGTGAAATTTTGTTAAGCCAGTCCGATAGGCAGCTTGTTCTTCCTGGCCTGTTAACTTAGGTCCAACTTGAACGGAAGGCATGGCTTTGACACTGACATCTTTCCAGGGAACATCAAGTTCAGCATAAATACGTTCAGAGACCTGGGTTTCTCCAGGAGTAAAAACGGGTGTTTGGGTAGCTTTCTCATTCTGGTCAACCAAAGTAGCGATTCTATTAGAGAGCAGTGCTTTATCCGTTGCTCCAGCTGCTTTAATAAGGGCAATTTCCGATTGCAGACTATCAATAATATTGGTTTGATACATCAGGCGAATTTCAGTTTCAGCCAGTCTTTGCTGGTAACGATTCAATTCTTCTTCAAGGTCCAGTTCTGCTTGACTCAGTTCAGGAGTAGCTGCAGTCTCAGAATTTTCAGGACTAACAGTTTGACTACTATCATCAATCATAAGGCCAATATCATAAAACAGACTACCGCCAGTTTGAGCCAGGATAGGTGCTGTGATAAAAAGCATCAAGGGGATAATATGGATAAGCCGGCGAATCATAGATTACTTCCGTCGGTTTCCCTGTAAGAAGTCGTGGGCTTGAGTTACCAATTCACTCTCTGGATAGTCCAGGATAAATTGATTCATATTCTCACGTGCCTTTAAGTACCGACCGAGTTGTTGGTAGCTGATGGCGATCTTAAATAAGGCGTGGTCACTCTTATTGTTCTCTGGAAAAGCAAAAACCTTTGTGAATTCGGTGATGGCGGACTCAAAATCTTCAAGAGAATAATAACATTCCCCGATCCAGTACTGACTGTTATCAGCGTAGGCTCCATTGGGCTCTCGGCTAATAAGTACTTTAAAGTCTTGTATGGCTTCCAGGTATTCATTGTTGAAATATTTATTCAGAGCATCGTTGTATGCCATCCGGTAATCTGCATTAAAGGCATAGCTTTGGCCTTGAATCACAGGGGCCATTACAGGCTCTTTGCTTAAGATGGGGTTAGCTTCAGTGACGTCCACTTCGGGTTCAACGACTGCAGGTAAGGCAGGTGCGACCAACACTTCTTCCAGTTTTACTTCAGTGTGGGTTTGGACTGCCAGTTGTTCTATTTGAACTTCAAGTGAATCATTCAGAACAGCCAGATTTTTCATGCCCTGTTTCAGGGAGTCGATTTCCCGGATCAAGACGTAGATATTACCCCGTAGGTTAATAATGTCAGGATCACGTGGTGTAGCAATTACTTCAATTATTGGTTCTTCAGCTTTTTCTTCAAGTTTTGTTTGGTATACCGTAATCTGTGAATCCATTACAGCAATATTGGATTTAAGCTGTTCTACTTCCATACGTGATTCACGTAGCTTTATCACTTCAGCGGCCAGGGCCTTCATCTGTGACTGCAACTTAAGTTGTTCGAGATTACGAGGTGGCGTAGCCGGTTCTTTTGGCGTACAAGCCATTAGACCCAGTAGGGCAGATAAAATCAGGGTAAACTGGATTTTATGTTTAGATATCATGCTCTTCCCAGTCAATGGAATAACTATATCCAATAAAGGAGCCAAAAGATTTAGGTACATAAAGCTCAAATTCGCCACTTGCTCCAGGGAAAAGAGACGTATCGGTATTAACGCCACTGGAGAACACATGGTGTGAACCCTTGACAAAAGCCGTCAATTCGCGCGTATCGCCACTCCAATTAATTCTAAAAAGGAAATTGACTTTCACGAAGTCAGATCGGCGACCACCAATATTTTTAACCACTCCGGAAAGAATAGTGTTACCGGTGCGATCTTTACGCTCTTTAATACTGCCGGAAAGAACGATATTTCCAGTATACTTGCTGTCCCGTGTATCGCCTTTAACATCCTGAGTTCCAGTCATAGATGCTCGGTCAGTATTTATGTTCATTGGAACACCACCGCGGGCAGGTTTACCTGGTTCGGTAACAGCTGCAGCACCGGGTTCAGTCGGAATGTTATCAACAATCCGAATGACTTGGTCACGGGAGACGGACAAAACACCAATGAGGGTCTTGACCTGAATATTATCTTTATCTTGATCGATCACATCACCAAAAAGTTTGGTGCCGTTCTCTAAATGTACTTCTTTACTATATATACTGAGAGGATTCGTCCACACTTCACTTTGGGTCTGAATTTCAGTTAACTTCTTTTTTACATACTTTAATTCAGCTGCCAAGCGTTTGACTTCATAATTGATTTCACTTGTAACAAAATCACCAGATTCACCAGAATCAGCCTTCTTATTTCTTAATTGATCCAGGTTATAAATCAGGTTGTCAGCTTGTTCACCACTTTGCCAGGCAGATTCATCGGATGTATTCGCATCTACTCCAGCGGCTTCAGCACGATTTTGAGTTTCTTTTTTATCCCATGATTTTTCTTCTGGCTTGGCATCTTTTCCAGAGGATCCACACTGGACCAGCGCCAGGGTTATAACCAATAACAGAACTTGTAAGCTGTAGTGCTTCATACGCAGCCTCTTGTGACTTAACATCGCTTCCAGTTGTTATGCGGTTATTTATCTGTCCTGCACCGCATTCGTGAAGAATTTAGGGGAATCCTAAAATCTTGTCAAGGAAATACGACTGTTTTTTAGGCACTTATGGGAAATACTTAACAATTAGCTTTAAGTGATACCATATATGGTGGTTTTAAATCAGTTACTTTCTGCATCTTGTGTAAAAATTGAGGCCTAAAGTGGGGTTTCGAACAAAAAAATCAAGGGTTTATGCGGTATTTTCAATTTGTTAGTGAAATTTTTGCCAGGGTAAGGGCAGGCGACGAGTGGAGTAGTCTTGGGATAGAACCGAGAGCTTTACGATAGGGTTCCCAGGAGGCCTGGGCTTGGGCTTCTTCAAGCGAAAGCCATTTGAAGGCGGTGTGTTCATGACTCAAGACAGGATTTTGTAAGGAGACTTCCACCATAAATGCGGGAACTTGAATAAGCATATCTGATGGATGTAAGTAGTAGGAAGAGACATGGTCTAAGGCATAAAAATGGAGAGGTACAAGTGAAGTCTCTTCACGAAACTCACGTAAGGCTGCCTGCCAGGCTGTTTCGCCTGTCTTTATCTTTCCTGAAACAGGTTGCCAAATGCCTGGATAGGTATTGTTTGGAGCGCGATGTAAGAGGAGAAATTGCAAACCTTGTTCAGTTCGAGCAAAGGGAAAAACATCGATATATTTGATTCGGTCCATAATATTTTTTTTAAACCAGGCTGGGATTTTAATCCCAGCCTGGTGAATCCTTATTGTGCGAACTCTTTTTGAGGATCACCACGCTGTCACCGATAAACTCAAGTTTAGCTTCCCAGCGTTGAGCCAACCACTCAAAGGTCCTTGGTGCAAAGAACACCACATGCGTATCATCTCTGATATAGTACCAATTTTGGAAATCAATATCTTCAAAATATATGCTGGTCATGATTCCCAAAATCCCGCCAGGTTTTAAACAGCCCCAAAGCCGATCTAATTCTTCAAGAGGATGCTGAAGGTGTTCCACGGTCTCAGAACTTGTGATAAAATCAAAACGCTTATTGAAGACCTGGTTGTCTGGGGCATAGAAGGTGTCATAAATAGACATTTCATGACCCTGTTCTTCAAACATTAATTTTAAAAGAGGTCCAGGACCAGATCCAAAGTCCAGGCCACGTGACTTTTTGGAGAGTCGTTCTGTGACTGGCTTATGCAGCTTTCCAAGAAACGCGCGGTAACGTCCATCTTCAGGATCATTGTTATGCAATTCATAGCGCTTGAATTCTTCTGCCCGACTTAAATATGAATCGGGATGTGCGAAGGCAAGGTGACACATGGGACAGTGAAGGTAGGTTCGTGCAGTATCACCCTGTAGGGGTCCGACACTAGGATTTGAACAAAGCGGACAGGTTGGGAAGAGGTGTTTGGTAGGTGACATGGATAGAGTAGAGACAGGCCTAAGACCTGTCTCTACTACCGAAAACATTAATTAAAAAGGTAATGGCTCGTCTTCTTCTCCGCCACCACCAAAGGGGTTTCCACCTGGGCCGCCACCTTGTTGTCCGCTACCTTGAGGAGTACCACTTTGAGGAGTACCACTTTGAGGAGCGCCACCGCTATAACCACCATTGTCCTGGCTCCGTCCGGCACCTTGTTGGCCACCACCACCGCCACTACTTCCGAGCGGGGTCACCGTTTGGGCTACAATTTCAGTCGTGTATTTTTTGACACCATCACGGTCTTCCCATGAGCGGGTTTGTAGACGACCATCAACATAGATGAGGGTGCCTTTATCCAGATAGTTGGCGACAAATTCAGCTGTTTTGCCAAAAACTACCACTCGGTGCCATTCAGTTGAGTCGATATTATTACCACTGGTATCACGTCGTGTTTCATTGGTAGCAATGGTGATATTGGTAACCGCTGTTTGAGCGGGTGTATACTTTAATTCTGGTTTTTGACCCATACGGCCAACGATAATCGCTTTATTTACACTATTCTTCTGCATTTTTCCTCCACTTGACCATAACGGTCGTTTAAACTGATAATATTTTTCAAAGCACTCTTTCCTGTTAGCTCACGGGAAAGATTTGAGCGTAATTTTTTAATCCCTAATACCTTATACCCTAAATCCACTAGTTTCCAATTTCTAAATTCTTTTTTTCACGGATCCATTTATCAAGATCAGCAATAACCCAACCATTAATTTTATAGCCGCGATGTTTCAAGGCAATGGCCTCCCAAATACCAGATAATACAGGAACCCATGGCTCATCAAAATTACTGAGATCAGGATCTTGACCCAGGACAACCAGTAGGCCCTTTCCATCGTGTTCATAAACCGAAGACATGTCGGGAAACCGGGGACCTTTACTCAGGTCTGCCGGCCCAATCAGTGTGTTTTGAGCTGAAAGGTTGATATGGTCTTTTACGGGTTCATTATGATGGACATCACCACTTGATTTGAACAAAAGCAGGCCTTGCCGTTGGTCCTGATTATCCAAAGCGGTGATTTGGAAAAGACTGTCTTCAACCTTATCCGAAAAAGGTGTAATCAGAGCCTCGGGAAAGGCAGTCCTGAGAGAATCCAAAAAACTTGGAGCACATAAGATTAGGGGTGTTTGACTCATACTTCGTCAAAGTCCTCGGATGCTTCAGGAGCAACATCAATGCTTCCATCTTCTGCCGCCAAATCATTTATGGTGAGATCAGGCTGAGAAAAATCAACGATCTTTTCGTTTATCATTTCTGGTGACTGGATTTGAAAGTCATCGCTGGAATTATTTGAGAACGCCTCATCTAAAAGCTCAAGGTTGGTGCGAAGGGCACTCTTTAATTTCAGCAGCATGGCATCACGTTTCGCCTGCAACTTGAGGATTTCACCTTGAACACGGACTAAGTTTTGTTCTGCTGAAAAGAGTAAGGCCGCTTTCTCTGTGTTGGCCTTGCGAACAATTATAGCTGCCTCATTTTGAGCATTTTGGATGGTGTCCCGACCAGTCTTTTGAGCCAATAACAAAGTCTCTTTCAAACTTTCTTCTACATTCATGTAAGTCTTGAGAGTTAAACGGGCTTCTTTGTTTTCAGCATTAATCTGATTGGATTCTTGAATCAGGGTCTCTAGTTCTTCGGCAAGTTCACCCAGGAATTCGTTGACCTGATCACGATTATAACCTAAAGCAGACTGTTTAAACTCTTGCTCTCGAATATCCTGTGGTGTTATGCGGCCCATGTTTTACTCCTCATAAATTATGCTCATCAAGTCTTTGCGAACGACTTTGAGGAGCGCGGCAACCTTTTGAGTTTGCTTCGTCACCTTGCTCCTCGCAAAGAGCTGCCCTTGAATAAAGATTGCAGGAGATCAATATTCCCTGGTCCCAAAAATGGCTGTTCCCACGCGGATATGAGTGGCGCCCTCTTCAATAGCAATCTCAAAATCTCCAGACATACCCATGGACAAAAGAGGCTGTATCAAACCGACACGTTGAGCAATCTGATCGGTGAGTAATCTCATTTCCTGAAAAGCCTTTCGGATATGATCTCTATCCTTGGTCAGGGGTCCAATTGTCATCAAACCTTGAAATTCCAGATTGGGTAATTCAGCACAATAGTTAGCAAGGTCAAGCGCTTCAGAGGGCTCTACGCCTTCCTTATTGCTTTCGCCTGAGATATTGACTTCAACCAGGCAGGGGATTTTTAGTCCCTGAGCTCCAAAACGTTGATCCACCGTATCTGCAATGCGGGATGAATCGATGGTGTGGATCATATCAACCCGGCCGGGGAGGTATTTCACCTTGTTGCTCTGCATGTGTCCAATGAAGTGCCGTGTGATGCCCTCTGGGGCGAAGCCTGGGAACTTATCCCGGACTTCCTGGGCTCGGTTTTCACCAAAATGACGTAAGCCAGCATTATAGGCAGCCTGCATATCTTCTACAGGCTTGCGTTTACTGACGCCAATAAGCGTTATTTCATCTACGGCTCTACCGGCCTGGTGGGCTGCTAATGCAACCCGCTCCAGGACCTGGCTAAGCCTTGTTTCAAAAGTGGATGTGCTCATGGAGCTCTCCCCAATCAAGCTTCCGGTGTTTCACCCTCACCATCAAATAGTTTTTCCTGTTCACCATCAACCGCTTCTGCACCATCCTCTTCTGTAGATGCAGTCTCTTTTTCTTCCTGAACTCGAGTAACAGCAGCAATGGAATCGGAATCATCCAGGCGAATCAGCTTAACACCCTGGGTGTTACGGCCAATGCTCCGGATCGATGATACAGGCTGGCGGATGAGTACGCCGCGGGTGGTAATGATCATCAAGTCATCACTGTCAACAACTTCAAGGAGGGAAACCATGTGACCGACCTTAGGCGTTGTCTTAATCGTGATGATACCTTTACCTGCACGGTTTTGTACACGATAATTAATGACCTCTGTACGTTTGCCATAACCATGTTCAGAAACGGCCAGAACAGTTCCTTCACGACGCACCACAATCATTCCAACAACATGATCATCAGCATTCTTTAGTTCGATACCCTTCACACCCATTGTCTTACGACCAGTCGGGCGAATATTGGTTTCACTAAAGCGGATAGACATACCGTTACGGGTTCCTAGAATGATGTCATTTTCACCATTGGTGATTTGAGCATCTATCAGGTAATCATCTTTACGAATATCGATGGCAAAGATACCACCTTTCATCGGACGACTATAAGCTGTGAGAGAGGTCTTTTTGACCAAGCCCTTGGCAGTAGCCATGGTGATAAATAGGTCATCTGCGTAATCTCTTACTGCAATATACGCCTGAACATTTTCACCCTGGTCTACCCCTAAGAGGTTAATCAGTGCGCGACCACGGGTGGCTTTGCCTGCCTGTGGAATCTCATGGACCCGCAACCAGTGGCATTTCCCACTATCAGTAAAGAATAGGATATAGTCATGTGTTGAAGCGGTAAAGAGATGTTCAATAAAATCTTCATCACGGGCTTTTGCCCCAGCAGATCCACGTCCACCTCGATTTTGGCGACGATAGCCACTAACGGGATAACGCTTAATAAAACCAGCGTGAGTGATGGTAATTACCATCTCTTCTTCAGCGATCATATCTTCAATGGTAAAGTCTTTAGCATCTGGGATAATCTCAGTCCGACGGTCATCACCATAACGTTCCTGAACTTCACGCAATTCAGTTTTGATGATATCCATTCGAAGACCAAGATTATTAAGAATTTCAGTTAAACGGGCAATGAGCTTGAGAACCTCGGTGTACTCATCAATAATCTTTTGACGTTCGAGACCGGTAAGTTTCTGCAGTCTCATATCCAGGATAGCTTGAGCCTGAGTTTCGCTCAGCTTGAACTTGGCAATTAAATTTGTTTTGGCCTCTTTAGGGTTCTTTGAGCCGCGGATAGTTTTGATGATGGCATCGAGGTTATCCAGGGCAATTTTAAAACCCTCTAAAATATGAGCTCTTGCATCAGCTTCCCTAAGTTCAAATTGCGTACGCTTTACGATGACTTCATGGCGGAATTTGATAAATTCTGCGATCACTTCTTTCAAGGTAAGCACTCTAGGCAACCCATCAACCAGCGCCAGCATAATCACACCAAATGTTTCCTGCATCTGGGTATGTTTATAGAGGAGGTTGAGGACAACCTCGGGAACAATATCACGTTTGAGTTCGATTACCAAACGGATTCCATCTTTATCAGACTCATCCCGAATATCGGAGATGCCTTCCACTTTTTTTGTGCGGACAAGTAGAACAATTTTTTCAATCAGGGATGTTTTGTTTACCTGATATGGAATCTCGGTAATAACTAGGCTGAAACGACCGTTCTTGCGTTCTTCTATGTTAGCTCGAGCTCTAACGGTGATTTTGCCACGTCCGGTTTCGTAGGCTTCCTTGATTCCTGCAGCACCATAAATAATAGCGGCGGTTGGAAAATCAGGTCCCTTGATATGTTCCATGAGTTCTGCAACAGTAACTTCAGGGTTGTCGATTTGAGACACAATGGCATCTATGACCTCATTCATGTTATGAGGGGGAATATTGGTAGCCATTCCAACAGCAATACCACTGGAGCCATTAAGCAGCAGGTTGGGGATCACCGCGGCTAAAACAGTAGGTTCTTTCAGGCTCTCATCAAAGTTTGGTATGAATTTCACCGTTTCTTTTTCAAGATCTTTCAGCATTTCACTGGTGATGCGCTTCATGCGGGCTTCTGTATAACGCATGGCAGCTGCATTGTCACCATCAATGGAACCAAAGTTCCCCTGTCCATCCACGAGGGGATATCTCAGTGAAAACTCCTGGGTCATACGGACCATTGAGTCATATACAGCAGAATCACCGTGGGGGTGATACTTACCCATCACATCTCCAACGATACGTGCACTTTTACGATAAGATCTCTTGTAGCCAACACCCAATTCCATCATTCCGTAAAGGATGCGGCGGTGAACAGGCTTTAATCCATCCCTGACATCGGGTAGGGCTCGTGATACAATGACCGACATGGAATAATCCATATAGGATTTTTTCATTTCCTCTTCGATCGATGTGTCCAGAATACTCTGTCTCTGAATCTCCAAATCAATACCTCTTTATTTCTGTCTTAATCAAATTTCATTTAACAAGTTACTCTTCCATTTACGTCACACTGAGCGGAGTCGAAGTGCGAGAAGGGCCTTTAAGTATCAATATTTACCACATATTTGGCATGGCTCTGAATAAACGCACGTCGTGGTTCAACCACATCACCCATAAGGGTTGAGAAAATTCGATCTGCGGATGCGGCATCATCCAGCTTTACCCTCATCATTGTCCGGGTTTCAGGATCCATGGTTGTATTCCAGAGCTGATCTGGATTCATCTCTCCCAAACCTTTATAACGTTGGATCTTTGCTCGTGAAGGATCACCACCTGCTGTCATCTGTTTGATATGGGTGTCACGCTCCTCGTCATCATAAGCATACTTCTCTTTTTTGCCAACACTCACGCGATAAAGGGGTGGCATGGCGATATATATATGACCATGGATGATCAACTCGGGTAGGTATCTAAAGAGGAAGGTCAGTATAAGGGTCCTAATATGAGCCCCATCCACATCAGCATCTGTCATAATAACAATTTTATGATAGCGCAGTTTCTCAATATCAAACTCTTCTTTAAAACCTGCCCCAAAAGCTGTGATCATCATCCTGATTTCATTGTTATTCAGGAGTTTGTCTATTCGGGCTTTTTCAGAGTTGATGATTTTTCCACGAAGGGGTAAAATAGCTTGATAACGACGATCACGTCCCTGTTTAGCAGAACCGCCGGCAGAATCTCCCTCAACCAAATAGATTTCACAAAGAGCAGGATCTTTAGTGGAACAATCAGCCAATTTACCCGGTAGATCACCACTTTCCAGGGCGCTCTTACGGCGGGTTAGCTCACGAGCTTTTCGAGCTGCATCTCTGGCTTGAGCAGCCATAAGACTTTTTTCGATGACCCGTTTTGCGATAGCAGGGTGTTGTTCCAAAAATTCATTGAGTTGATCACTGACGAAGGAGTCAACAATACCCTTAATTTCACCGTTACCTAATTTGGTCTTGGTCTGACCTTCAAATTGAGGCTCAGCTACTTTGATAGAGATAACCGCTGTTAAACCTTCCCGAACATCATCACCACTCAAGGTCATGTTGGTTTTTTTGAAGAGCTTGTTACGGATTGCATAGTTATTCAAGGTACGGGTCAGGGCGGTTCTCAAACCAGAAAGGTGGGTACCCCCTTCAATGGTATTAATGTTATTAACATAGGAGAGAATATTTTCCGTATAGCTATCCGTGTACTGAAAGGCCACCTCAACCGGGACATCGTCTTTTTCACCTTCAATAGAAATGACTTGAGGGTGGATTGGATGTTTGCTCTCATTTAGATAATCAACAAACTGAGTCAATCCGCCACTGAAATGATAATTTTCAGAACGTACTTCTTCTTCACGCTCATCAATAAGTGTGATATTCAAACCCTGGTTTAGAAATGCCAGTTCACGAATTCGGTCTTCCAGCACTTCCCAGTCATATTTATCATAGCTAAAGATAGAAGCATCAAACTTAAAAGTAACTTTGGTACCCCGTTTTTTGGTTTTACCTGTCACCCTCATTTTGGTATCAAGGATACCCAGCTTGAAGTCTAGTTCATGAACTTTTTTATCCCGATAAACCTCAACGGCCAGCCATTCAGAGAGGGCATTTACAACAGAGACACCCACACCATGAAGACCACCAGACACCTTATAAGAGTCTTTATCGAATTTTCCACCGGCGTGGAGTGAAGTCATAACAACTTCTACGGCGGGGACACCTTCTTCTTTATGTAAGTCAACGGGAATTCCACGACCATTATCTTCAACGGTTATGATTTCGCCTTTACCAATTATTACAGTAATGGTGTCGCAATAACCACCCATGGCCTCATCAATGGAATTATCAACCACTTCATAAACAAGGTGATGGAGACCACGTCTGCCCACATCGCCAATGTACATGGCGGGACGTTTACGAACTGCTTCAAGACCCTTGAGGACGGTAATGCTTTCAGCACTATAACCTTTTGCTGCAGGATTTGTTTGATTTTCACTCATGTAAATTTGATATCCTTAACTATGTTTTTTTCTAATGCTTCATTTAAACTATTTATCAAATTACTCTTCATAAAGACAAGTTCGTTGCGCCATACAGGTGAACTAACCTTGACGTAGAGGACGCCACTTTCAATTTTTTCTGCTTGGCTGATTTGAGAAATACGTTCACCAACAATTTCGGCCCAGCGAGTAACGGCCATGTTTTGTTGAATCGCTTTATCAATTCCCAATTCTCTAAAAAGCTGTGCAAAAACGTTCCCGATTGGCTTGGCTCTAGCCATTTGCCTGGATCTTTCCCGCATCGATAACCCTCAGCGTATCGCCTTCTATTTTTAGGCCATGATTGCGCAGGTCTGCGAGATCCGTGGCTGTAATAAAAATTTGATGACCCCCCTGAAGACTTTCGACAATCATCATGCTCCTTTTTACATCTAATTCTGCAAAGAGATCATCCAGAAGAAAGATGGGGGGTTCATTGAGAAAATTCTCAAGGAAACGCCCTTCTGCAAATTTAATAGCCACCAGCACCAGTTTATGTTCTCCCTGAGAGCCAAACTTGCGCAAATCTTTAGTGTTGAGAAAAAATGTAAATAAGTCTCGGTGAGGACCTCGAGTGGTGGTGCCCTTTCGCATATCTTCGCTTAGGGAATCCTGATAGGCCAGACGATAATGACCCTCGAGCTCTCCTGCAGAAATTCTCACGTTGGAGATAAAGGCCATCTTCAAGGATTTTTCTTGCTCGAGCTCAGCATAGGCTGTGTAGAGCAGTTTCTTGAATTCTGTAAGGTGCTTACTGCGGGCTTCATGAAGAAGGGCAGAAACACGAGCGCGTTGATCATCCAGGGTTGAGATTAGGATGCGATCAATAGGGGTGTTGTTGTTGGAATAGGCGTGGAGTATGGCATTACGTTGTTTCAGAATGCGAGCATAAGTTTGGAGGTTTTCCAAATAGCTGGGATCAACTTGTGATAGAAGCTTATTAAAAAACAGACGCCTAATTTCGGGAGAGCCAAATGTGAGATCACCATCTTCTGGAGTCAGAGAAACCAGGGGGAACTTGCCGATAATTTGAGCACGACTGGTTAGGTTTTTATTATTAACGCTGACAAGTTTTTTGCGGGCAGATTCGACTTTTAAGCGCACCTCTTGACCGGTACCCAAATGATCGCTGAAGATTCCCTTGAGTTGATAACCCACCTGACCATGACGAGACAAATCTGCATCCAGCCGCGTTTTAAAGCTACGTGTATACGCCAGGCTATGAATGGCTTCCAGGATGGTAGTTTTTCCAGTCCCATTTTCCCCGTGGAGAATATTCGTATACTGACCAAACTCCATAGATGCTTGCTCGTATTTACGAAAATCGATCATGGTGAGGGACTTTATTAGCATACCTGGGATTTGTAATTGTTATTCATGTCAATCATACCGTAACTATTCAATATGTCATCTCTGCCAGAATTCTGGCTTATCATTTTCCAATTGTTCGAATCAGCTGGGCGATGGGCTGTCCTGCAAAGAGTCCTATCTATGCCTGAAGCCTAATAGGCATCAGAAGCATTACTAATTCTTCTTTATCAGACTGGATTTCTGGTAGAATTAATCCAGGTCCAATCTCAGAACCGAGTCTGAAAACAACACGTTCTGTTTCAACATTTTTGAGCATATCCTTGAGGTAGATTGAATTATATCCCAAGGTTAATTCTTCCCCATCATAATCTGCCAGGACTTGTTCCTTGGCGCTGGTACTTGCTTCAGGATCTTCAGTAAAAACCTCCAAATATCCGGGATGCAATTTTAGGGCGACCTGGTGTGTCGTGCGATTTGAGAAAATGGACACACGACGAACCGTGGTGACCAAGTCTTTACTGTTTAAAGTTACGGTCTTTTCATTGTTGGAAGGAATCACACTACTATAATCAGGATATTGTTCATCGATCAAGCGACTAAAAATGGTGGCGTTCTCTGTAGACAAACTGATGTATTTTTCACCAACCGCTAAATTGATACTTTCACCATCATCTAGAAATGATTGGATAAGTGATAGAAATTTGGGTGGCACAATGATGTTTCCCTCAAATTCAGGAGAAGAAAAATCGCGAGTTGTATATTTAACCAAACGGTGACCATCGGTAGCAACTGCCCGTAGCTGATCTTTTTTCAATTCAAAAAGAACACCTAAAAGAGCTGGCTTTAGTTCATCTTTAGAAACAGCAAAGACAGTTTTGTCTACGGTACGTCTCAGGACATTGGATTTGATCTCGAGACTGTTGACAGGTCCTAATTCAGGAGCATCTGGGAAATCCAAAGCCGGACGTCCGACAATTTTATATGTTCCACCTGTGGTTGTGAGGGTTACCCTATTATCGTCTGACCAGGTAAAGGTCAACTCAGTATCAGGTAATTCATTGGTAATCTCCTGCAGTAAGCGTACGGGGAGCGCAACAGCACCATCTTCATCACCCAGAACATCCAGCTTCAGGGTGTAGGTGATTTCGATATCAGTAGCGCGCATGGAGAGGGTATTCCCTTTTACCGAAAAGAGAATGTGATTTAGAATGGGCATGGTTGAGCGGGTGGGGCTGACGCGAGCCACCTTTTGCAGCCCGTGTAAAAGTGTTGAAGATTCAACGGTAAATTGCATGATCATGTTCTCCGAATGTCGGGGTTTCTCTGTCCTTAAACTAGCGAACCAAACTAAACGCGAATAGAGTAAATTCAAAGCTTGAACCTGTCTGGTTTCGCTGACAACCACAAAATATCGCCCAAAAACACCCTTTAAACGCCGCGAGATACTCTGAGGCAGGGGTAAGTCAGGGTAAAACAGTCAATACGAGTATGAAATACAAGTACTAAGAAACCCAAGACTTCAGTCTTGGGACCCCGGCCACTCTATAACTCAGACATCAAATAAGGTCCGACCTCACTAAAGAAACCCTAGTTCTGTAAAAACGCAATAGCTGAAAGAGCGGCTATCGTTCCATCTGCTACTGCAGTTGTGATCTGACGATACCGCTTCTCGCGAACATCTCCGGCTACAAATACGCCTTCAATATTTGTGGCCATGGCTTCATCTGCTTTGATTTCGTTTCTATTATTTAGAATCAATGATTTTGGTAATGAGGCAGTATTTGCGATATAGCCAATGAAAACGAAGATACCATCTGTTGAAACGATTGACCGCTCTTCTGTTTTCATATTCATCAATTCCACACCAGTTAGTATCTGGTCACCCAGAACTTCCTGGATTTCTGATTCCATTATAAAGGAAATCTTATCATTCTCTTGAGCGACCTTAATAGCATGTTCTGTCGCTTGAAAATGATCAAACTGGTGAATAACGGTAACTTTACTGGCGAATTGAGTCAGCGATACAGCTTCTTCAAGCGCCGAATTTCCACCCCCAACAACAATAATTTCTTTATCTGTAAAAAAGTCACCGTCGCAAGTTGCACAGTAGGAAACGCCAGAACCTTTGAATTTGGTCTCACCATTAACACCCATTGGTCGAGGTGTACCACCTGTGGCAATTATTATGGTTTTGGCGGAAAAAACTTCATCGTCATCTATCTCGATTAATTTCAGTTCGCCATCTAGATCAATCCCCGTGACTTCCACATTTGATTCAAGCTTACAACCAAATTCTTTGGCTTGAGCTTTCATATCTAGACTCAAATCGCGTCCAGAGATATCCACCTTTGCGCCAGGATAATTTGCGATGGCGTGGGTTAACACCATCTGGCCACCAATGGATCCTTCATTGATAATGAGGGTTTTTAGTTTGGCGCGACCGAGATAAATTCCTGCAGTTAAGCCTGCCGGTCCACCGCCCAATACGATGACATCAAAAGATTCTGTGATAGTTGAATTGATCATGAGAAGTGTTTGTCGAGCATCTCTTTGACTTGTTTTTTAGATTGGATCGAAGAGCTTGCTTCAACGGCTTTTCCATTTTTGAAATAATAGGTGAAGGGCAGTCCCATAAAACCAGCTGACATAGGATGATTACGAATCACATGGGCAAAATGAGCATCGAATTCCATATCGTAAAAAGCGACATTCTCATATTTTTCCTCAAGACCCTCCATAATATCATATACTGGCAAACACATGGGCCCCATACGACCACAACAGATCATGACCTGTTCGTTGTTTTCGATAATCTGATTGAAATCTTCTTCTGAGGTGACATGTTTGAGGTTGGTTTGTAACATATTTTTTGATCTCCATTTATGAGTTAATCATCAATTGTTGCGGGAAGTTTGATGCCATACCTGAAGGAGGGTTACATATCAATATCAAACCACAACCATAAACCCCCTACAGATCCCAGCGGGATCACATCTCCAACCCCCAACCCCAGCGGGATCACATCTCTATACAAATAACCCTTGCCCACCGACCCCAGACCCTTATCTTCGCTTAACCCCAGCTAAAAAAATCTGAATTAAAAAGCTCCAGAGCAACGAAATCTTGGTAAGCCCATCGGGGCGAAACCTCTATTTGCTGCACCGAAGCGAATCCCTGTAAGGACTCCCATGGCCAACACATACACCCAACTCTACATCCACATCGTCTTTGCCGTGAAATATAGACAATGCTTGCTTCACATGAGATTTGAGGAAGATGTCTTTAAGTACATAACGGGAATAGTACAAACCAAGGGACACAAACTTATCGCAATAAACGGTATGCCTGACCACATCCATATTTTTGTGGGACTGAAGCCAAAGGAAGCGATATCAGATTTAGTCAGGGGTATAAAGAAGGACTCATCTAAATTTAGCAACTCTAAAAACTGGTTTAATAGTAAATTCAATTGGCAGGGAGGCTTTGGTGCTTTTTCCTATGCACATTCCCAAATATCCAATGTTGCGAATTATATTGCCAACCAAAAGGCCCACCATAAACAAAGAGCGTTTAGAGAAGAATACCTTGAATTATTAGCAAAATTTCAAATCGAAAGTGACGAAAAATATCAGTTTGAATGGATAAATGATCAATGAGAATAGTACCTCCAGAGCCAGTCGCATCAAGAAAATCCCATCGGGATCACATATCTATAAAAACCAGCAAACAGCAAGAGATAACCCTTCATTTTAAGAGAGAGAGAATCCATTTTATAAGATGAGCCAAGCAACCAAATATGTTGAAATAGTCTACCCCCTGAATCTGGAACAAGCCTTCACGTATGCTGTGCCAGATGAGTTGATAGATGTGGTTCAGATTGGCCAGCGAGTTATCGCTGCTTTAGGGAAACGTAAGCAACAAGGGATGATTGTCGCTATCAAAACAACCCCGCCAGTCGGATATACGGGCAAGGTCAAAAGCTTTGAAAATATCATGGATCCCGTCCCTGTATTTGATGCTTCGCTTATCAGTCTCCTGAAATGGATGAGCCAATATTATTTCACACCACTGGGGAAAGTGATTCAATCAGCGATTCCTTCTGACGCACGCTTGAAAAAAGAGGTTCTGATTCAATGCGGTCCTCTTTTGAATGGACGGGATGAATTCACCCAATTCTTAATGAATAATGCAGTGACAAAGCTTTCCACTTTAAAACGAAAGTTTGGTGCTGAAAAAGCCCTCATTCAAGTTGCCAGGTTGCAACGCCAGGGCTTGATTGAACTAGAGAATGATTTCGCATTTCAATATAACCGAAACAAAAACTACCTAATTACTCCAGATTTAGGCCGCGATTCAGAAATTCCCACCAATGCACGTGCCCAGCAAAAAGCTTTTGATATTTTGAATGATTTCCCAGATGGTATTCCCCAGAACAAACTGAGGGAAGAGTACAAGGTAGTAGTCTCAATCATCAAAAAGCTCGAAGATCGTGGTTTGATTACACGCCAGGAAATGGAACCCGATATTGATCCCCTCAAAGACTATCATCGGCCACCCCCTAAAGTGGTTAAACTTAACCCAGAGCAAGAAGTTGCTTTTAGGGAGATCAAAAGGTCTCTAGATGAGAAAATATTTACCCCCTATCTTCTTTTTGGTGTAGCAGGAAGCGGTAAAACAGAAGTTTATCTCAATGCAGCAGCTCATGCCCTGGATCAAGGTCGGTCGGTTATAATTCTGGTCCCGGAAATTGCATTAGCGCCACAAATTGCTTATCGTTTTCAATCACGTTTTGGAAATATCGTTGCTCTCTGGCACTCCGGTTTAAAGGGGGCAGAGCGTCTCTGGACCTGGCAACAGATTCAAAAGGATCACTTCAAAATTGTGGTTGGAGCACGTTCTGCTGTTCTGACACCGATCCACAACCTGGGTCTGATTATTGTGGATGAGGAGCAGGAGAATAGCTACAAGCAACAGGATAGCGAGCCACGGTATCATGCTCGAGATGTGGCCCTGGTACGGGGGAGGGAAGAAAAGGCCGTCGTTGTGTTGGGATCAGCAACACCAGCTCTCGAAAGCTATTTTAACTTAAGCTCAAATCGCTATAAAGGGCTTCACCTAACCAAGCGTTGGGAAAAATCGAAACCACCCCTGGTTGAAGTGGTGGATATGAATATTGAACGCGATGAGACACGCGATTATTCAAATCCATTATCCCGCAAATTGGTTGATGGAATCAGAGAGACCTTGGCCTCAGGTAAGCAGATTATTCTGTTTCAAAACAGGCGTGGTTATGCCCCGGTGATTACTTGCCGGGATTGTAATTGGACCATGACTTGTCCTAATGATGAGCTATCTCTCACATATCACAAAATTGGCAACAAAATGAGTTGTCACTTTTGTGATTTCCAAGCACCGCCCCCTCAAAGTTGTCCGGAATGTCATTCCCTAGAGTTAAAGTTTGGTGGGATGGGTACGCAAATGGTGGAAGAAGCTTTAGAGCAGCAGTTTCCGGAGGCGCCTGTTTGTCGTATGGATATGGATACAACAAGAGGGAAAGGAGCTCACACAAAACTGCTTGGAGATTTTGCCCGGGGCCAATATAAGATTCTGTTGGGAACCCAGATGATTGCTAAGGGTTTGGATTTTGAGAATGTCACCCTGGTGGGGGTTATCAATGCTGATTCGGGTTTACATTTTCCGGATTTTAGAGCCCGCGAGCGAACCTTTCAGTTGGTGTACCAGGTATCAGGTCGCTCTGGACGTGGCGAGTTTCCCGGTAAGGTTGTGGTTCAAACCTGGATGCCTGAGGATATCTCCATTCAATGTGCAACCCGCCATGATGTGAAGCTGTTTTACAACAGCGAGTTAAATGACAGAAATATGTTGAATTATCCACCTTTTTCCCGCATGGTGGCTTTCAGCTTTCAAGGGCGCTCTCGCGATTCAGTCATCAAGCTTTCAGAAGTTGCAGCCAGGGGATTGAAGAATCAAAAACAGGTTGAACTATTAGGTCCAGCTCCTGCTATGATTGAAAAAAGTAATATGGGTTATCGTTGGAAGCTGGTGTTAAAAAGCAGCAAAGAAAAGGATCCCCAAGGCACACTTCTCAGACAAGCCGCTCGTCATATCCTGCAAAACACTCAAGTTCGCCATGTGCGTGTAACCGTGGATGTGGATCCCTATCAGATTTTATAAAATGGCCAGCTATGATCCACAAATTCATCATCGACGTTCAATAAGATTGAAGGGGTATGATTACTCCAGGCCAGGGAGATATTACATTACCCTTACCGTCAAGAATCGGCAATGTCTTTTCGGAACAATAAATGGCGGGGTGATGGAATTGAGTGAGTATGGAAGGTTGATTGAAAAGTTTTGGCGATGGTTAAAAGAGCGATATGATCACATAGATTTAGGTGAATTCGTGATTATGCCAAATCACCTACATGGTATCATTATCATTAATGGTGATTGCAGGGGTGTTTCGCGAAACACCCCAACGCGTAAACCTTTGGGACAAATTATTGGTGCATTTAAAACGGTAACAACCAAGCACATCAACCAAATTCGAGGCACGCAGGGCAAAAAATTATGGCAAAGAGATTTTTATGAAAACATCGTTCGAAATGATCAAGATTATTCAAGGATATGTCAATATATAAAGGACAATCCAAAGAATTGGTAAGATGATTCGAAAGAATCATATAACCCGTAGGGGTCTTTCTCGAAAGACTCAAGTCATTAAAATATTAATTTACACAATATTATTTTTGAATACCGTGCATGCCGATCCTCTCCAATTAAGGTCAGGAAACCTCACGCTTACCAGCGATAAAGGCGATTCTACGCTTTTGAAACAGGCGGTTCAATTGATTGAGATAGAGAAGAAAAGCTATCCCTTAAAATATGGGCTGACTTTAAACAAACAGCTTAGGGTCTCCTTTTACTATGATCAAAGGGGTGCCCGGTCGCAGATGCATGCTGTACCCTATTGGAGTGCGGGAATCGCTAGGGCTGGTTCAGAGATACATATATTTGGTCAAAACCGTAGCCAGTGGCTGGCCACGCTTAAACATGAGTTATTCCACACCTTACTTGGGCAAAATGATATCAATATTCCTGTTTGGTTGAATGAAGGTTTGGCTCAGTGGCAGGCAGGTCAGATGAGTTGGGGCGGTTTTATGGAGCTTGGTACTGCCACGGCCCAGGGAAAGTTGATTCCACTTGTTGATTTAGATGTGATTTTAAGTTTTAACCATAAGCGGGCCAGTCTGGCTTACGGACAAAGCTTGGACGCGACTCGCTTTCTGATCAACCGTCACGGGGAATCTATTTTACCCTATTTATTGAGGGCGGCTGAGATTGGTTTTAGAGCGCGCTTTAAAGCTGAAACGGGGGAAGATCTGATAGATTTTGAAATTGCCTGGCGGGAGAATTTGGAGTCTCGTTTCTGGTTTTTTAAGATATCCACCATTCCGACTATACTATGGGCGCTATCACCTCTCTTCGTTGTCCTGGCTTGGTTTTTAAAGCGCCAACGGGGCAAAAAGAAAATTCAAGAGTGGGATGATGAGGAGCGAATAGACAATGAGCCAAAGTATTTTGCCTAAATCAGTATTCACAACCACCAGATAAGACCCTCAGTAACATCTGACTCCAGATCATGCTTGATTGGACTCTGTTCTGAAAAGTCTAACCGCAAAGAACACAAAGAGTAAATGATTATGAGGAAAGAAACAGTGGCTGATAAAAGAGAAAATGGGCATTCAACCAAAATTACAGTCATTGGCTCGACTGGCCTGATAGGCAAAACCTTTTTGGAAAGTATCGCTGACCAATCGTATGCACAAGTCACAGCAATTACCAGACGAGAAATTCCAGCTCTGTTGGATAAAAATCACATCAGACAAAGCATTCAAAATTTTTCTAACCCTGATGAATTGAGGTCAGATTTAAAATCAGATGTTTTAGTCTGTGCCTTAGGAACCACAATCAAAACAGCTGGTTCGAAAGAACGATTTAAAGCTATTGATCATGATTTACCACTCAAAATTGCGGAGATGTCTGTAGAAGAAGGCTGTCAGATGCTCATCCTTATTTCAGCCATTGGGGCAGATGCAAAGTCGAACATCTTTTATAATAAGAGCAAAGGCCAGCTTGAAGACGATATTCAGCATCTCAAATTTAAGACTATTCATATTCTCCGGCCCAGCATGTTATACCATTTTCAGTTCCAATTTAGTCATAATGAGAAAACATTTTTTTAGCCACCAGGCTCCGTAAAACTACGCCCTGGCAGGCTAGATCAACACGGATTGGCACAGATGTAGAAAAATGGTAACCGCTATTCCTCGTAAATGGAGAATTTGGAACTGAATATGGTATTATTGGTCTGAGTGGAACAACTGGAAAGAGCAGCTTTGATCTAAAACACATCATAATTTTCATGTGACAGACAACATTCTCGGAAAGTCCTCAATTCTCCATCTTTACCTCCGACAATAGAAGTAATGGTGTCCTGGTTAAAAATGAGCCTTTAACCAGGAGATGTTTGGAGGATTTAATGATGGATGAAAAAGGTGGCTCTGGCGTTCAGATATTTTTTCTGATCATCGCAATCGTAATTGTCTTCGGTTTAACCCGAATCTGATTTTGATTTAAATGCGTTACTGGAAGCGATTTTCAGTGAGTGCCCTGAGGGTAGATGTAGTTGTTGCCAACTTTGACCTGAAAAATCTTTCCAGTATCATCAAGCTCGAAAATCAGTAATTCTCCGTTCCCATTATCACCTGTCATCCGAAAAGTATCCTTCCCTTCAGGGGTGAGTTCTACGACTTCACTACCCGGGTTGTCTTCAGGTGGAAAGCTCAGGGTGCTCTTGACCAATTGATTGTTTAGAATTAGAATCTCTGTAAAATATGGACCAGGTTCAACATAGGTGCCGACATACTTTTGCCAGACAGAATTATAGGCGATGACACTTTGCTCTGGTGCGTATTCCTTCAAGATTTCAGGACCCATATAATCAAGAATATGTCGGGCCAGGAAACTCGGCTCACCATCATCTGAATTGGTTAGGACGATGACGCCAATTTTCTCCTCGGGAATAAACATGATCTGGGTACGGTTCCCACCAACCCAGCCACCATGCCCATTAATGGTTTTACCATTGCGCTGCCAGACAGACCATCCCAAACCCCAACCGCTGTTCCAGGTGGGTCTCAAGAACTGAACACGATGCATCTCTTTTAACGTACTTCCTCTCACAACAGCGGTAGTACCATTATCGTCATCACGAAATTGCAGGCTTACATAACGAGCGAGGTCATTCACTGTTGAAGCAATACTTGCAGCAGAGGTGATCCCCTTGGTCTCCGTATACTCTTCTTTTTTATGCGTCGCGCCCACAAGTCTGTGAGAATAAGGTTCGACTAGGCGTTGTTGGTATGCATGATCTGGGGTGACGGCACTGTTGGTCATTCCCAGGGGCTCAAAGATATGTGTGTGAATATACCGAGCGTATGTTTCACCTGAAATAGCAGCCACAAGGGCACCAGCAAGAGACATTCCGAGGTTCGAATATTTGATCTGAGTTGCAGGGGGATAAATAGTTTCCTGATCTGCCAGGGTCGCTTTAATCTGATCCATGGTTGGAAAGTTATGATCTGTCCAGTAAGGAAACGCGGCTTCCCTTGGTAATCCAGAGGTGTGAGTCAAAAGTTGGCGGATGGTAATATCCGGTTGATCTGGAAATTGCTGTTTGATATTGAACCATGGTAGATAGTCTTTTACCGGATCATCCAGCCGCAATTTTCCAGCATCCCGTAATTGAAGCAGAGCTGTGGCTGTAAACGTCTTGGTTATTGAGGCTATCCGATAAGGACTATTGGCATCTGGGGCCACTTGTTTCTCCAGGTCAGCATAGCCAAAACTTTTGGTGTAGACCAACTCCTGGTCATATATCAAACCAATACTTATCCCCGGGATATTGCGGTATTCCTGTTGGGCATCCATCCAGATTTCCAAAAGCTTCAGTTGGGGTTGAAGCTTTTGTAGACGGGAATCAGATTTGCTCATTGCAAAATTTCCACTACCCATTGAGCTAAGGATGAAGAGAAGAATGAAGAAGGTTTGTTTCACGATAATTCCTCCAGTTGATTATAAAGTCAGGCGTTTAAGATGAGTTCTGTCAGGTGCAAAAATTCCATTGGACTGAGCTGTTCTGGTCTTAGACCCAGATCAAATTTGTCGTCGAGAGGAGATCTTTCTTTTAAGATAGCCTTTAAACTATTGCGAAGTGTTTTACGGCGTTGATTGAAGGCCATTCGGACGACCCGGCGTAAATGAGGTTCCATCTCTGCCGAAACTTGCCGCTCTTCATCAAAACTAAATCGTACAAAGCAGGAATCCACATCAGGAATTGGGTGAAAAATGTTACGGCTGATATCAAAAAGATATTCCGTTTTGGCAAAAAGGGCGGCATAGACGGATAGGATTCCATACTGTTTGGATCCATGGGGAGCGACTAGGCGTTTGCCCACTTCTTTTTGCATAAGAAAGTGAACATCAGTGATCTGTTTATGATGCTCGAAAGCTTGTAGAATTAGAGCGGAGGTGATATAGTAGGGTATGTTTCCAATCAACCGGAACGTTCCCAGTTCTGTCGGGGGAGACCACTTTAGGAAATCAGTAAACTCATAGGAAAATGAATCAATCTCTGAAACAAGGGGTTCTAAATATTCACCCATGCGGGGATCAATTTCTATGGCGTGAAGCTTTGAGACGAGTGGTGCAAAAAGGTGGGTTAATGCACCTGTGCCAGGACCGATTTCAATGAGAGTCTCATCTTCCTGAGGATTAACCGTTCGAACCAGCTTTCTGAGAAAGGCAGGGTCTGTAATGAAGTTTTGCCCCCACTTCTTAAAGGCGTATAAGTCTGGTCTTAGTCCCATTACAAAGAAACCATCGACTGGATATCCTGGCCTGCTGAGACGCAACACATTGCGTCTTTACCGCTATAGATTAAAGAATAATTCGGCATTTTCAGTAGTCGCTTCAACCACATCTTCAATAGAAATACCACGCAGTTCAGCAATTTTTTCAGCAATATGAGGTAAGTATTTGGGTTCGTTGGGGCGCTTGCCACGATGGGGAACAGGGGTCAGAAAAGGACTATCGGTTTCCAGCATGAGTCGATTGAGCGGCATTCGACTGGCAACATCCTGAACCAGCTCATTTTTCTTAAAGGTTACGGTGCCGGTAAATGAGATGTGATAGCCTTTATCAATCAGGGGTCTGGCAAGATCCCAGCCACTTGGCCAGCAATGAAAAACGCCTGATGTGTTGCCGTGCTCCATCACTTGTTGCAAAATATCCTGGTCTGCATCTCGATTGTGAATGACCACTGGTTTGCCTGTTGCCAGGGCCAGGTCCAGGTGATCCCTAAAAAAAACTTTTTGCAAATCAGGTGGTGAATCATCCCAGTAATAGTCCAAACCCGTTTCACCAACAGCAACAACTTTAGGGTGAGATAGCATGTCTATAATGTGATTTTCCCAGTTATCCGGTGCTTTGATACAATCATTGGGGTGAATTCCAACTGCGGCAAATATTTGAGGATGTTTCTCTGCTAGTTGAACAGCAATCTCTGAGGTGGCGATATCAATCCCGACGACCACCATTTTACTAATGCCCTGCTCTTGGGCGGCATCCAGAACTTCTTCTGTGCGCTCCAGGAGCGGTTCAATATTTAGGTGGCAGTGGGTATCTATCATATTATTCAAAATTGTTTACCGGGCTGGGATTTAAATCCCAGCGTGGTGAAGAAAATTATCGGACCTTTGATCCTGCCTCGATATCCTTCAGGGGAATCAAGGGTGAAACGGTGGTGCCGTCATCAGCAGCCAGGATCATGCCTTGCGAGACTTCTCCTCGAATTTTTGCTGGTTTCAGGTTAGCGATAATAGAAACAGATTTACCTAGCAAGTCCTCTGGTGTATAGTGTTCAGCAATCCCAGCTATTACTTGACGCTGTTCAGCTCCCAGATCAACCTGGAGCTTGAGAAGCTTGTCAGCGTTGGGGTGTTTTTCAGCTTTAATTATTTTAGCAACGCGAATATCCATTTTCATAAAATCATCAAACGTTACTTCGGGTTTTAGATCTAGCTTTTTAGGTTCCTCAACCGGGGTGTCTTTGACCTCAATCCGTGGAAAGAGTCCATTGGTTTTGCCCAGTTGAGTGCCGGGTTTTACATGGCCCCACTCGAACCAGTCATCTTCTGAGAGACGCGCATCAATAGAGGTGCCCATAACTTCCAGCAATTTGTTAATCTTACCTGGCATAACAGGGTGAAGATGGACGGCACTCAAGCGTAAAGCTTCTGCGGCATTATACAAGACGGATCCTGCACGGTCTTTATCCGTTTTCATCAACTTCCAGGGAGCGGTCACTTCCAGGTATCGGTTAATCTCCCGCAGAACTTCAAAAACATGGGTGATGGCATAATTCACCCGCATTTGATCCAGCTCACCACGGACCTTCTGTTGCAATCCAGCAACATGTTGAGCCAGGTCGGCATCTTCTGGAGTTGTTTCTCCCGGTGCCGGTAGGATATAGTCAAAATTACGGCCAATGAGTTTGGTGATCCGATTCACCATGTTGCCCAGGTCGTTTGCCAAATCAGAATTGTAGCGAGAAATAAAGTTGTCCATGGTAAAGCTGGCATCCTGGCCTGGTGTCATTTCACGCATCAGAAAATAGCGGAGTGCATCCACGCCATATTCATCAGATAGATCGAGTGGGCGCACCACATTACCCAAGGATTTGGACATCTTAGTATCACCCATAAGCCACCATCCGTGGGCAAAAATAGTCTTGGGAAGTGGGAGTTCGGCGGCCATCAACATGGTTGGCCAATATACCGCATGGGTGGTTAGAATATCTTTCCCAATCAAGTGAAAATCTACAGGCCACCACTTCTTAAAATTCTCCTCCTGGTCTGGATAACCGATGGCTGAGATATAATTGGTGAGCGCATCAAACCAAACATAGGTGACATATTCGCTGTCAAAGGGTAACTCAATGCCCCAGTTAAGACGTGATTTTGGTCTGGATATACAAAGGTCACCCAGCTTTTGCCTGAGAAAACCCAGGACCTCATTTTTCCGAAAGGCTGGCTGAATAAAATCGGGGTTGTCGTGAATGTAATTAATGAGATCTTCCTGATAAGCAGACATCTTGAACCAGTAATTGGTCTCTGATAAACGTCGAACATCTCGCCATTCACCCTCCTCATACTCTTTGTCTGTAAGGAACCGCTCTTCTGCGACAGAATACCAGCCCTCATAAGTATCTTTATAAATTAAATCTTTGTCCCACAGTTTCTGAAGCAGATGACTCACCACCGACTTATGATGCTCCTGAGTGGTACGTATAAATTGATCATATTGAATATCTAAGGCATCCCACTTATCCTGAAACCGAACGACATATTCATCAACATGTTGTTGGGGATCAACACCACGCTTTTCTGCTGCTTGCTGAACTTTCTGGCCATGTTCGTCTGTCCCGGTTAGAAAATAGGTCTCATCACCTAAAGCACGGTGAAAACGAGCGACTACATCAGCCAAAATGGTGGTATAGGCATGTCCAATATGGGGTTCATCATTGACGTAATAAATGGGTGTCGTTACATAAAAACGGGACATTGGGTCTTAGTTCTTTCTTTCTTTATAATCAGAATTCATCTGTTTCAGGGCTTTCTTGATCGTCTGCAAATCATGGACTTCAATACCGCCCTGTTCATAGGAAACTGTGCAACGTTGATTTAAATAATCATTTGAGATTAAGGTGCCAGCTCCTTCGGCAGTCACAACGGGAATCCCGACGGCTGGAAAATCTTTCATTGCCTCATGATAAAAGTCCCATTCAAAGCGTAGGCAACATTTCAGTTTACCGCAAGCACCACTCAACTTTGTGGGATTGATGGGTAAATTTTGATCTTTAGCATATTGGGTTGTTACAGGTTCAAAACCATCCATAAAGCGGGAACAGCAGAGCTGTTGTCCACAAGGACCCAGGCCATCCAGGCGACGGGCGTAATCACGAACACCAATCTGACGCATTTCAATCCTGGTTCTAAAGACAAAGGCTAAATCTTTGACCAATTGACGGAAGTCAACCCGTTCTTCGGCTGTATAGAAAAAAGTCATCTTCCGCCGGTCGAGTTGATATTCAACATCAACCAATTTCATGCTCAATTTGTTTTTAAGGATGAGCTCCAGGCCTTTGGCAAAAGCGTCCGGTTCTTCTCTGCGATTGTTATGATGATGGCCGATCTCCTGCTCGCTGGCTTTGCGTAAAAGTTTATGAATGGACTCACCATTTTTGCGATTATTAAATTCAGGTTCAACGCTGGGACAACGATTACACCCGTCTGTTTTATTGCAGACGGGTGTAATCTTGCCAATGTCCTCGCCTAATTCAGATTCAACGATGACATAATCGCCTGATATGAGTCGGACACTGTTGGGGTTTAGATAAGTTTCTCGACGATTGCCTTTAAAACTTACTTTCAAATATTTAGGAAATTTTAAATCCTGGTCAGAAGGATCGTGCTGCTGTGTAGTTTGACTCATTTATTTATGTCCTGACTGTCGAGCCATGTGGACCCACAGTTCGTTTTATTTTCATTCAAGGTCTACGCAGTATTATTGCGCAGATGTTTTCTTAACTCGAAAAATAAGGCAGTAAGCGCAAGCTGCAAATGAACTTTACGTTCTAATGCATCCTTTGTGCGCTCGATCGCTTTAATGGCCAAGTGGTTATCACAATTTGGAAATAACTTGATCATTTGTTGAACCTGGGTCACCCAAAGTGCCGTTTCGCCCTCTTTTAATTCAAGTGCAACATCTCTAAAAAAGAGGATGAGGAGGGATAAGAACTGTTGCCTGGTGTCATCATTTTCCAGGTCTTTATCCTTTAAGCGGAGCACTTGTTTATGGACGGAAACAAAATCTTCTCGAGCTAACATGTTCAGCGTTGAGCGTATTCGGTCCAGCCAAAAAGTATTATCCTGTTCCGCATAGCGGTGAGCTGCAGCTAGATCTCCCATGGACATTCTGGCACTGATCTCAGCCTCCACGGAATGGGTTCCTTTTTTTGCCACGAGATCATCTCGGATCAATTCCCAGCTTAGATCAGGAACATGGTGTAGGGCACATCTTGACCGAATGGTATCTAGTAATCGATCTGGATATTCGGTTGTTAAGAGAAAAACGGTACCAGACGGTGGTTCTTCTAAAATTTTAAGGAGGGCATTGGCTGCTTCCACGTTCATCAAGTGGGCGCGGAGAATAATAATAATTCGCGTGGTGCCTGGGTCACTTGATAGATAGATATCTTTGCGAAGTTTACGGATTCCAGCAATTCGAATATGATTAGCGCCATCTATTTGTAGCTGGTAGTATGGCCACTTGATTTTTTGGGAAAGCTCAGCATTGATCAGATTTATTTCGCCATCCTTGATGCCTGAAAAAGGATCTGTTTGGCTGGGAGAACGACGGGGTAGGGCAAAAATCAGATGCAATGAAGGATGTTCTAAATTATGCATTTGCCGACAGGCACTACAGATACCACAGGGTTTTTTTACATCAGATTTACAGTTTAATGAGGCTGCGATATAGAAGGCCAAAGCATCTTTACCAACACCAGAATGGCCACTTAAAATATGGGCGTGTCCAAAACGACCGGATTGGATCAGGCTATCCCAATAGCGACGGGTTTGCTCCTGTCCAAGAAGTTGAAAGGTGTCTAGCGTTTCAGCCATTTAATGGGATCCACCTTATTTTTTCCTTTCCACACTTCAAAATGCAGTCTGGCTCCATCCATACTCCCGGTATCACTTACCTGGGCAACAATTTGATTCCGGAGAACATATCCATCCATGTTAACCTGAATATTATCGATGTGGGCATAAACTGTATAATAACTATTGGCATGATCCACAATAATCGTATTTCCATAGCCCGGTATCCAGGTTATCGCGACCACGATTCCATCTAGAACGGCCCTCACAGGCTTACCCTTGGGCGCGGCAATATCTATTCCCGGATTGCTTGTGATGGTCCCCAGTGTTTCATGTTTATGGGGTCCAAAACTACTTACCAGCGTTCCCTGAACGGGCCAATTGAGTTGACCTTTATATTTTGCGAATTCACCTTTTGCCTGATCCGTTGTCATACCGCGGAGACGGGCCAGTTCCCGTAAGCGTTCTTGGACTTTCTTCTCTAAATCTTGAATCATCCCCTTAATTTTTTGGGCGGCAGTCTCTTTGGTCTTAACTTGCTGCTGCAGGCCTTTCCGATCTTTTTTTAAGGAATTAAGTTGAGATTCTTTCTTTTTTTGACGTGAGGATATTTGTTTGCCGGCCTGTTCTTCTTCTCGGATATTTCTTTTTACTTCATTGAGTCGCCTTGCCAGATTATTCTGACTACTCTTGTTCTGAGATATCATGGCTTGGAGTTCATCCATTGTTTCCAGCTCTGCATTGTTGATCGCTGAGAGGTAGGTGGATCTTCTCATGGCTTGATTGATGTCTCCTGAAGTGAGTAATAGGTCGATATCGCGGTTGTGTCCCATTTTGTATGCGCGAACCGCTCGACGGGCAGCGCGTTCCTGCATGACTTTAATTTTCTCATCTGTGGTTAGAATGGTCTCAGTCAATATGCCAATCTGGCTTTCCTTTAGCTGCCGTTCTTTTTTCAACTCTCTTTTGAGCTGGGTGATCATGGAAATTTGTTTATCCAGGGCCTGGATTTGCTTCAGGGTGGTTTTTTCATCCTTCTTTGACTTAGAAATTCGTGAATTGAGTCGGTTAATCTCTTTCCGGATTTCTTTTAGTTTTTGGGATTGTGAATTGATGCTTTTATCCAGCTCCTCAGTCTGACCAAATGAGAACAAGGGCAAGAGGGTTGCTAGCAGCAGTATCTTTAAAAAATATTTCATCAGCATTTAAGGTAAAAGAGATAGGGGAAAACGACACCTCAAAAAAATGATATTAGCAGAGTCTTCTGAAACAGGGTGGCTGAAAAAATATTTTCTCATTGTGACAAAACCGGAACTGAAATTGGTATTATATAGGGCCACCTTTTTGACAAAACCGGCTCGTGTGTGATGTTTTTGTAAGCCACGGCTGGTCAACTGTCCTTAGAAAACAATATGTCATAATATGTTGTAATGCTATTACTTAAGGTGTGATGGTGATGTCAACTGTTATTCAGGGGTGGGCATAAATGATTGTTTGCTTTTAGGATTCGGTCTCCAATATTCCATGCAATAATCAGGAAAGTCCAGTGTGGGCAAGAAGTGTTTTCTGCAGATGACTGCGAAAGAGCCTGATAATAGGAAGCCACCTCAGGTGGTATGTTTTAAAGAAGAGGTACATGTAAAAATGACTGATCAACTAGTCAACGGCGTAGTCAAATGGTTTAATGATGAAAAAGGCTACGGGTTTATTCAGCAGGAAGACGGTCCAGATGTTTTCGTCCATTTTCGGGCAATTAATTCAGAAGGACGAAGCACTCTTAAAGAGGGACAAAACGTTACTTTTAATGTCACACAGGGCGAAAAAGGTCCTCAGGCTGAGAACGTAACAGCCGTCTAATTCTTTTATAAGAAGTTAGTTAAGCGCTGGTCTTGAAAGAGCACTGGCGCTTTTTATTTGTATGACTCCAGCCTGATTTATCCTTGAGGTAATTATGCATCCACATAAAGCGTTAATAAATGAATTCTACACAGCTTTTGCCAAAAGAGATAGCCAGGCGATGGCTGCCTGCTACCACGGTGACGCTACATTTAAGGATCCCGTTTTTTCCGATCTAACAGGTGCTGAAATCGGCGCTATGTGGGCCATGTTATGCCATCAAGCTAAGACCTTGGAAATTACGGTATCGGACGTTCAGGCTGATACTCAGTTTGGCCAGGCGAAATGGACCGCTAGGTATGAATATGGCAAACCGCCTCGCCCTGTTTACAATATAATTAAGGCGCAGTTTGAGTTTCGGGACGGTAAGATAATCAGGCATGTCGACCGTTTTAGTCTGTGGAAGTGGAGTCGAATGGCCCTGGGTCCATTGGGCTTTTTGCTGGGGTGGAATTCCCAGGTTCAGGACCGAATTCGTCAACAAGCCAGGAGCAATTTGAAAAAATTCATCACGAACATAAATAACAGCTAAAATACTTGCCTAAGTCCATTCTATCCATTATAGAAAGCTCGAACCGGGTGAGGCCACGTCTCAGCCGATCATGGGAAAAAAAACAAGGAGAGTTCCTGAAATATGTATAGAAAAGTAGCCGTCGTAACTGGAGCAAATCGAGGTCTTGGTCACGCATTGACTGTGGCTCTGGCGGAAGACGATTATAAAGTTTTTATGGTTGGGCGTAACAAAATAGAGATTGATAGTGCCTCTATGAAGTTGCAAGAAGCTGGTCTAAACGTGGAAGGTTTTGAGGCTGATGTTAGTAAAGCTAGACACATCACCGCACTTTCCTCTTATGTACAGTCCCAATATGATCACCTTGATCTTTTGATCAACAACGCCGGTGTAATTATTGAACCCGGTGGCCTGGATAGTCAGGTTACCTGCTTTACTGTAAATCCAGACTTGGTTGAGGAAGCCTATTCAATCAATACGGTTGGTGCATTGCGTTTGGTTCAGGTTTTTTATGACCTGTTGAAAAAAGCTCGTCAAGCGCGGGTAGTAAATGTTTCAACAGGAATGGCAACCCTGAGTGACATGAAGGGTGGCTGGCCAGCTTACCGCATGTCCAAAGCCGCGATGAATGCCCTGACCGGTGTTTTGGCGTCTGAATTTGAAGGGACACGAATTAAAGTAAATTCAGTTTGTCCTGGTTGGGTCAAAACAGATATGGGCGGCCCTAACGCAGAGCGTACGATTGAAGAAGGTATTAAAGGTATCTTATGGGCAGCTAAGCTTCCCCCAGACGGTCCTTCAGGTGGCTTTTTCAGAGACGGGGAACCGATTCCCTGGTAGCAATTCGCTTTGAAGATTTATTTTTAAACCCCGTGCCTAGTGCATGGGGTTTTTTTGTTCAGGTAATTGCATTCTGCAATTACCTGAACAACCACGGCGAAGCCCATAGGGCGAAGACGGGTTCATTTTTTATGAGGTATGCATTTATCTATGAAGATAAAGTGCACCTTATTTCCAAAGTATTGCATGGGTGGAAATGGTTAATGATCGGATTACCTTGTTGGTAATTATCAGATGATGGAGAACCAATATGTATAAGCCAGAACCAACACGCTATGATTCAATGTGCTATAAACGTTGTGGGATCAGTGGTGTTAAATTACCCCAAATCTCACTCGGCTTGTGGCATAATTATGGTGGCGGAGATGACTATAAAAATGCCCGAGCCATGATACATCGCGCTTTTGATTTGGGGATCACCCACCTGGATCTTGCCAATAACTATGGACCGCCCTATGGTTCAGCTGAAACAACCTTTGGAAAGATTCTCAAACAGGATTTTCAAGCACATCGTGATGAATTATTGATTTCAACCAAAGCAGGTTGGGATATGTGGCCCGGACCTTATGGTGATTTTGGCAGTCGCAAATATCTGATCGCTAGTATTGATCAAAGTCTCAGTCGAATGGGGTTAGACTATGTAGATATATTTTATCACCACCGTCCTGATACCGGCACCCCCCTGGAAGAAACTATGGGTGCACTTGACCAAATTGTGCGGAGTGGAAAGGCCCTGTATATTGGCCTCTCATCTTATAACCCAGAGCAAACCAGGCAGGCAACCAGGATTTTACGAGATATGGGAACCCCCTGTCTTATTCATCAACCGAAATACAATTTATTTCACCGCCAAGTTGAAGAGGGTCTCATGGATGTTTTGGACAAAAATGGTGTTGGGTCAATTGTATTTTCGCCCCTGGCTCAGGGAATTCTTACGAACAAGTATTTGAACGGTATTCCCGAAGATTCTCGCGCAGGTAAATCGGGAAAATATTTAATGCCAGAATATATCAAGCCAGAAATGCTGGCCAAGGTAAAGGCTCTGAGTATTATTGCTGATCAACGGGGACAAACAATGGCTCAGTTGGCCATTGCCTGGGTATTACGCCTGGAAGGGGTTACCTCTGCATTGATTGGCGCATCAAAAGTGGCCCAGATTGAGGCCGCTGTGGCGACATTGGACAACCTTAAGTTTGATGAAACAGAATTAATTGAAATCGACAAAATCCTTCAAGGGTAAACCAGCATAATTTAGATAGGAGATGTTCACTTATTTTATGAGCATCAGCTTCCGGATTTGTGTTTCAGTGTTACTGCTGATGCGGCAGAGATAGACGCCGGAGCTATCTTTTTCGTCGGATTGGATGCTGGATAAGTATATCCGGAAAGAGTCGGGTGCAATTGATCCCAACTTGAAGAATAATTGGCAAGCTGAGCAATGGGGTCACTATCCGGTGTGCAGTTGAAATCTCCAGTTAGGATGGCGGGCCCGGGAGCATTGGTGACTTTTGTATCAATGAAGGCTTTGATTGAGTTTACCTGTTGGATACGAGTTGAGTTGTCCTCATCCCGATAGGCCAGGTGAGTGGTGAAAAAGTGGAGGGGTGTCCCTTGAACATCGATTTGATTCCACAGCACTTTCCGTGGAAAAACGGCTATGGGTAGACTTTGATAGCCACTTGCTGTAACGGGTCGTTTTGAGACAATACCGATTCCTTCACTGTATGATGAGTAAGCGGTGTGGGTAAACTGCCAGGTGACATAATATTCTGTTCCAAAGTGGAGCGCTAGGGAATCAGCAATGGTTTGAGCCATATTGTCGGAAGATGAATGTTGGGCGACTTCCTGAAACCCCATTACATTAGGATCTAAAACCTTGAGCTCTTGGATGATTGCCTGGAGTCGCGTGGGGTAATCAGTATCAGGTTTCATCCCTTCAATGTTGTATGAGAGAAATTTTAAAGTGTCCTGGGCCACTCCTAGCGAAAAGGTGAGTACCAGGGCGAGTAGAATGCGGGGAGCTGTGTTTGTTTTCATGCACCAATATATTTTAGAAAAGCAGAATCAGAAACCGAACCTTTGGGGTAGGAATGTTTTTAATGTCGTCGGCCTGCACACATACCTGCCCAAAGCGTTTTGGAACTGAAGGAATACCCCACATAGATAAGGGCTCAGGACAGATTAATCCCCCTATTTACCTCCAACACCTTTTTCTTATCCGACTAGTCTTATTACAGTACCAATGTCATTGTTTTCTGATACTCCACACCAGTTTTTTGAGATGGTAGCTGTTACCATGGAATGAATCTGTGTACATTCGTGTTTCATCCGTGGCTAAAATTTTTTATTCTGGACAGGTATGGCCTGCACAAAAGCCATGATAAAACCATGTTTTGTCTCCACACTTTCAGTTTAGATTAAACGTTATTCAAATTATGAAGACTGAGACTGGACAAGGAATATTCTATGGAACAGAAAATTAGGGTCATCCTGGCAAAACCTGGTTTAGATGGACACGACCGTGGTGCTAAAGTGCTGGCAAATTCATTTAGGGATGCAGGGATGGAGGTCATCTATCTTGGTCTGAGACAAACTCCAGAGATGATCGTTGCTGCTGCATTGCAGGAAGATGCAGATATTGTTGCCTTGAGTATTCTGTCTGGCGCTCACATGACTATTTTCCCACGAGTGATGGATTTGATGAAGGCGGAAGGCTTGACCGATGTACTCCTTACTGGGGGAGGTATTATCCCAGAAGCAGATATGGATGCCTTAAATAAGCTGGGTGTAGGACGACTTTTTGGTCCTGGAGCCAGCCTCGTTGAGATAAACAAATATATTACAAGTTGGGTTCAGGAAAAGCGCAATGACTCGTAAAAATCGTTTGGAAGAACTCAAAAGATTTCGTGAAGAAGCGCTACTCGGTGGTGGACAAGACCGCCTGGATGCCCAACACGCCAAACAAAAATTATCAGCTCGCGAACGTCTTGATCTACTCCTCGACCCTGGTTCATTTGAAGAAATGGGAATGTTGGTAACCCATCGTTCTACCAATTTTGGCCTGGAAAAACAGAAGTTTTTCGGGGATGGCGTTGTGACGGGTCACGGGACTATCAATGGTCGGCCTGTTTTTGTCTTTAGCCAGGATTTCACTGTTATGGGTGGCTCTCTTTCTGAAGCTTATGCAGAAAAAATTGTCAAGGTAATGGATCTTGCAGCCAAGGTAGGTGCTCCCGTTATCGGTCTAAATGATAGTGGTGGTGCCCGAATCCAGGAGGGTGTTGTGAGTTTGGCAGGTTACGCGGATATCTTTTTGCGTAACACTTTGATGAGTGGTGTGGTACCCCAAATTTCTGCGATTCTTGGTCCCTGTGCCGGAGGTGCTGTTTATTCACCAGCAATTACTGATTTTATCTATATGACCAAAGGTACCAGTTATATGTTTGTAACCGGTCCTGATGTGGTGAAGACGGTAACCCACGAAGAGGTGAGTAAGGAAGATCTTGGGGGAGCAACGGCTCACGGAGGCAAGTCTGGCGTCAGTCATTTTACCTGCAATAACGAGATAGAAGTACTCGAGGGTATTAAAAAACTGCTGAGCTATATTCCACAAAATAACCTTGAAGATCCGCCAAGAATACCCTGTGATGATCCAATTGATCGTGGAGATGAAGCCCTTAATTCAATCGTTCCTGAAAATCCTAACAAGCCTTATGACATGAAAGAGGTTATTCGGATGGTTGTGGATAATGGCGAATTTTATGAGGTCCATGAAGAGTTTGCCATGAATATGTCGGTCGGTTTTGTCCGGATGAATGGAAAATCAGTAGGTGTTATAGCCAATCAGCCTGCTCACCTGGCTGGTGTCCTAGATATTGATTCTGCTGTGAAGGGCGCTCGTTTTGTCCGTTTTTGTGATGCCTTTAATATTCCTCTGCTGACCTTTGAAGATGTACCTGGGTTTTTGCCTGGAACTGATCAGGAATGGGGGGGTATCATCCGCCATGGAGCGAAGCTGCTCTATGCTTTTGCGGAGGCAACTGTTCCCAGAGTTACCGTCATTACGCGCAAAGCGTATGGGGGTGCGTATGATGTGATGAACTCCAAACATATACGTGGAGATATAAATTTCGCCTGGCCTTGTGCTGAGATTGCCGTTATGGGTGCCAAGGGTGCGACCGAGATTATTTTTCGAAAAGAAATCTCGCGAGCAGAAGAACCAGAAGCCATGTTGGAAAAACTAACAGATGAATTCTCCGATCGTTTTGCAAATCCTTATTCAGCTGCAGAACGAGGCTATGTCGATGAAGTCATTGAGCCCAATAAGACCCGCCTAAAAGTGATCCGCGCTTTTGAAATGTTAAAAAATAAAGTTGATACAAACCCGCAGAAAAAACACGGGAATATCCCTCTGTAGATCGGGAAGAAAGGTTTCAAGTGGACGTCAGAAATCGTGATGAATTATTGAAAAAACAGGAAACCCTGGAAGCCTACTTGTTAGAGAATCCGCAGTCGGCCCTCTTTGCCTGGTATGCAAGACAGAATATGGAGGCTGGTGAATTAGATCGAGCTCTAAATATCTGTAAGCTGGGACTTCAAAATGTTGCAAACGCGGGCGTCCTCCATAAGCTTCTCGGCGAAATATTTATGGCTAAGGGTGAGGTCACTCAATCCATGAAACATCTGGTGGAATGTGTCTTAACAAAAGAGCCCTTCCCCGGTGTGATCATAGAGGTTGTGAAGAATTTAGGCGACACCATGGAAGCAGAACAGATTGCCTTTCTGGTACATCTGCTAAATAAAGCACTCCCCGGTCATCCTGATGCTACAAAATTTTACAAAAAATATCCCACTGCTCGCAATATGACGGCACAACCAGGACAGTATAAGTTTTTGGAAGATTTAGCAGCCAGCCTGGAACGATCATCCCAGGTTGAGGTATTGCCTATCGATGAAGATGAGCCAGTTCCCCAACTTCCTCCAAGTGCACCCCTTGAACCCGTCATAGCTGAGCCTGTTGTTGAACCTGTGGTTGAGGTTATTGTGGAGCCTAAACCAGTTACTCCCACCCCTGACCCAATCCCTGAAATTCCTGCGCCCATGCCAGAAATTGTTGCCGTAGAGCCAACTGTTCTGGACCCCGACTCCTTCCCGGAACCTGTGAAACCAGTAGAGAAACCATTGCAGCGCCAGGCGCCAGCAGTCAAACACAACATCACTCGTTCTATGGCGACATTCACTTTGATGCAAATTTTTAAAGATCAGGGGATGCTTGAAAATGCATTGGAGGTCCTGGACTTTCTTAGAGAAAAATCCACCAATACTGAGCGCATAGAGAACGAAGAAAAAGAGATCCGTGATCTCATGGCAAAAAGCAGTATATAAGAATTTCTTGCCACTGATTTACACAGATGAAACACCGAGGCTTCTAATTAAATGGATTTATCTCTTTTCTTTGTCCGAATCTGTTCTAGCCAGCATTTCACCTTTGGCTAAAAACGAAGAGTGATTAAGATGTCTAAAGAACAAGAAGGAGCTCAGATTCCACTTCAAATATCAGTTCTCATTGTGACCTATAACTCTGGCGAAACCATTCGCGAGTGTGTTGAGAGTATCATTCCCGAGTTAAGTTTAATTTCGGGAGAAGTGATCATTGTGGATAATAAATCGACTGATGACACCCGTGAAATTATTGAATCGTTAGCAAGTCAATATTCACAACTTGTCGTTGAGCATAATCGTGTAAATACGGGTTTTGCTGTGGGGAACAATCAGGCGCTACATCTTGCGAGCGGTGAACAAATCCTCATCTTGAATCCAGATACGGTCCTTAAGCCAGGTGTTATCGCTGGTTTGATGAAAGAACTGGCCGGGAATGATCAGATTGGGATGATTGCACCCCAGTTACAGTTTCCTGATGGACGGATTCAGAAAACATGTCGGCGATTTCCGAGACATAGAGATGTGATCTACAACCTGCTGGGACTCGCCTATTCATTCCCTCAATCCGCCCACTTCAACGGCTGGAAGATGGGTGATTTTGACCACAAGAAGCGTAGTCTGGTGGATCAGCCCGCTGGAGCAGCACTTTTGATCAAGGGAGAGCTTATCCGAAAGCTGGATGGATTCGACCCAAACTTCCCCATGTTCTTTAATGATGTTGACTTATGTAAAAGAGTGAGAAATGCCGGTTATGAAATCTGGTTTATGCCAGAATATAGCATCATACATTTAGGTGGAGTCAGTGTTAAACAGGTCAAAATTAAAATGACCCTGAGCTCACATGTGTCCTTCTTTCGGTATTTTGAAAAACACTTTACCCATTTGCATCAACAGCCCATGAACTTTTTGGTGGGTATTTTACTATACACCTCACTTATTCCACGAATCCTGGCCTTGCTGGTGATGCGAGGACGATCAAACTCATCCAGAGATACCCTTTAATTCTTAGGAGATATGCATGACCTCAACAACAAACATCAAGGCCTTCTTCTTTGATATTGGCGGTGTCCTGGTCCGGGTTGATCCCAATTCTGCAATTCGAAAACTATCAAAACGTCTGAATATTAGTGAAGATCAGATTCATAAGGCCATGTCTAAAGAGCTGCTTCACACCTATGAAAAAGGTCACTTAAGCTCTAATCAATTTTACGAACAATTGTTGATCAATTATGGTAGCTCAAAAAACCTGTCTCTTGAAACATTTAAGACTTATTGGGAAGATATGTTGTTCCCAAATGAAGAGATGATTGCTTTCCTAAAACGGGTAACCAATAAATTTCAGGTATGGCTGTTGAGCAACACCAATGATTTTCATTATGGCTTATTAGAAAAGCATTTTCCCTTTATACAGTGGGTCGATGGTGGAACCTATAGTTTCAGAGTGGGGAGTATGAAACCAGAACCCCTCATCTATCAGGATGCAATTTTAAATAGCGGTTTTCGTCCAGAAGAGATTCTTTTCATAGACGATCTTGAGGTAAACGTACAGGCGGGGAAAGAACAGGGCTTGAATGTGATCCTGTATCGGGACTTTGAATCATTTGGTATCGAGCTGACAGAGAAATTTCCAGAATTGAAGCATCTATTATGAGAATAGCCAAAACCATCATCGCTTTTGCAGTACTCATCGCATTTTTTGTTTTACTCAATAATAGCCAGGGTAGCATTCCACCTTTAGGCAAATTTTTAAATCCTTTTGCTGGGTTTTGGAGGAATGGTACAAAGCTGGACCAGGTTGAAGAGATCTTAGATGTTAAGGGTTTGCGAGCTGAAGTTAAGGTTGTTTGGGATGAGCGACAAGTCCCCCATATTTTTGCAGAGAACACTTATGATGCCTACTTTGCCCAGGGATTGTTAACAGCTCGGCATCGACTGTGGCAAATGGAGTTTCAAACCCACGTGGCTGCTGGTCGGGTTTCCGAAATCATTGGAGCAAAGGCGCTTGAGTTTGATAAGCTTCAGCGTAGACGGGGGTTACTGTTGGGAGCAGAACATACCATTAAGGCTATGGAGTCTGACCCGGAGACTCAATTAACCCTTCAGGCGTACGCAAATGGTGTCAATACTTGGATTGAGTCGTTAACCCCGGCAACGCTACCACTGGAATACAAATTATTGAATTATGAGCCAGAAACCTGGTCTACTTTAAAAACGGCATTACTCCTAAAGTTTATGGCCTGGGATCTGACGGGTAGAAATTCTGAGATGGACCTCAGCATTATTCGGTCAGCCATGGGGGTGGATTTTGTGAATCGCTTTTATCCAGACGACACTCCGAGAACTGATCCCATTATCCCGGCAGCCAAGCCTTGGCGTTTTGATCCACTTATTCCAGAAGAGTTACCACCATCTTTTGAGCCACAATTTGTAAAAGATTTACGAAACAATGAGCCTGATCGGGATAACGGCAGTAATAACTGGGCTGTGTCGGGTAAAAAGACGACTTCAGGATTCCCAATATTGGCCAACGATCCTCATCTCGGGTTAAAATTGCCTTCGATTTGGTATGAAATTCAGTTACACACACCCCAGATGAATGTCTATGGTGTGTCATTGCCAGGTGCACCAGCAGTGATCATCGGATTCAATGAAAACATAGCTTGGGGCTTGACCAATGCTGGTAGTGATGTAATGGATTGGTTTGAGATTGAGTTCAAGGATGAGAGCTATTCTGAATACATGTATTTAGATGAGTGGGTGAAGTCTGATCTGCGGATTGAAGAAATCTTAATTAAGGGTGGTGAAGTCGTTTTAGACACTTTTGCAGTCACCCGTTTTGGCCCACTAGTAAGTTTTGGAGAAAATGAACTTGAGAACGGTCATCCCGTTGGCTTGGCAATGCGTTGGTCTGCCCACGAACCGTCCAATGAGATGAGCGCCATTCGGGGCATGAACCTGGCAGATAATATGGAGACATTTTTCACCGCTTTGGAGCAGTTCGATGCCCCAGGGCAAAACTTTGCCTTTGCCGCAAAAGACGGTGATATAGCGATTCGCCACAATGGGAAATATCCTCTACGTGGAAAAGATCAAGGCAAGTTTGTCCGCGCCGGTCGCGATACGACAGTCGAGTGGCGTGAATGGATTCCCTATGATCAGCTTCCTGTGATCTCAAATCCTTGGCGGGGGTATGTCAGCTCAGCGAATCAAAACCCCGTGGGTAAAAAATATCCCTACTATATGGGTTGGGAATATGATGATTATGAGAGAGGGTCTCGCATCAATGATCGCCTTGGCCAGCTTAAAAGCATCACCCTGGCAGAAATGCAAACCCTGCACATGGACAATTTTAACAAACAGGCAGAATTGATGCTGCCTTTTCTGCTAAAACAATTAAAGCCAGATGATCTATCTACAGTTGAATCTGAAATAGTTGATGATCTGAAACTGTGGAGATATGTTTCAGATCCAGACCAAAAAGCAGCCTGGGTTTACAAGCAGTGGTGGCTCCAGCTTGAAAAAGCTATCTGGGCCGATGAATTGACCCTTTATGGCGAAGTCCGTGAGCTTCCAACTCGATCCGTAACATGTGAAGTCTTGTTGAAGAAACCGAACCTGGTTTACTATGATGATATCACAACGAATGAGGTCGAGAATCGACAAAATATCATTTCGAACGCTTTCCACACGACCATAACAGAATTGAGTGAAACGCTCGGCCCCTATGGTGAATCATGGGAATTGGGTCGCGCTCGAGGCACTGACATTAACCACCTGCTTTCGGTGAAGGGGTTGGGAAGAACCGGTCTTTATACCGGTGGCGGAAGTGGTATTGTAAATGCCTCCAAGAAAACCCACGGTCCCTCCTGGCGTATGTTGGTTGAACTGGGTGGCTCACCTGTGGCTAAGGGTGTCTATCCAGGCGGACAATCTGGGAACCCTGGCTCAAAGTACTATGATAACGCAGTGGATGCCTGGGTTCGCGGGGATTACTATGACATTCACTTTTTAAGCTCGCCTGAAATAGATAAAAATTCGAAACTTACATTGACCCGTTTAAGGAATTACCAATGATTAGCATCCTCATAACCCTTGTTCTTGTTTTTATACTCCAGCTCCTTTTTTATTCTTGGTGGTGGATCATATTAATCCCTCTGGTGGTTGGGTTTCTTGAAAAAGATTCAACAGTAACCGCGGCTGGCGGAAATGGATTAGGTGTTTTTGTGCTTTGGTTTGGAATGAGTCTTTACCAGTGGACTTTTGGTGGAGAAATCATTGTCGGTCGTATTGCTGAAGTCATGGGTACCGGATCTGGTTTGGTCCTGGCCCTGGCTACGGGATTGATTGGCTTTATTGTGGCTGCAACATCTGGCTATGCCGGGTTTTCATTGCGTAAAGTACTGATTAAAGAATATCAAATCTCATAATAGAGTTTAATGGTACCACAAAGGCACGAAGACCCTAAGCCTCACAAATTAGCTTCGTGCTTTTTCGTGAATTGGTGTCTTGGTGGCCAACCAGGAAGATTTTCTAGGGAATTATGACTAAATCAAAAAGTAATATAAATATTTATGAGGAACCGCTCAGAACCATTCCTCACAACATATTTAGGGATAATAATCCTGAGTATGATGAACTGGAACGTCGCCCCCGCATGCCTGTGGTGGCTTTGTTTGATAATATTCGGAGCATGTTTAATGTGGGCTCCATGTTTAGGACAGCAGATGCTGCCTGGCTAGAGGAAATCATTATTTGCGGGTATACGGCCTCGCCTCCTCGTAAGGAAATTGCAAAAACGGCTCTCGGTGCGGAGTATTCAGTTCCCTGGCGCACGATCCCTAATGCTGTAGATGCCTTGAAAGCAATGAAGCAAAGAGGGTATACGGCGGTTGCTCTTGAACACACAACCCAAAGCCGGTCATTCACCCAGGTACAATATGATTTCCCCACAGTTTTTGTTGTGGGCAATGAAGGGGTGGGTATTCAGGATGAGATTGTTAAGGAATGTGATTTTGCTGTCGAGTTGCCTCAAAATGGCATGAAAAGCTCCATGAATGTTGCCGTCGCCTTTGGTATTATGCTCTACGAATTACGTCGCCAATGGGATTTAAAACCCTGACAGCAAGGTAAGTTCCAAGGTCACAGAGTGATCGCACAGCAATTGTAAGGTCTGAGGTCACTGAGTGATCGCACGGCGATTGTAAGTTTCAAGGATACTGAGTCGCATGGCGATCGTATCGAAGTGCCGGTCTAATGGCAATTCACCCAAAACAATAAATAACCCCGCACAGAATTAAAATCTCCTCGACTTCCCTCAAATGACGAGGTTCTTTCGACTTTCGACTTTCGACTTTCGACTTTCGACTTTCGACTTTCGACTTTCGACTTTCGACTTTCGACTTTCGACTTTCGACTTTCGACTTTCGACTTTCGACTTTCGACTTTCGACTTTCGACTTATCAATAATTTCCATTAGCATGTTTCTCTGCTTTGATTAGATTTTTAGCTGTTGACATGGCTCACACAGCTCTAAACAGGCTTGTAAGTCGCTTATTACCAGGCATATATTGTTGGACATACAAATTAAAGAAATGAACAAGGAGGAAATATGATTAAAAAGGTACTAATATTAATTTTGACAATGACTATGGCGATTGGCGCTTTTGGTCAATCCCTAGAAGAAACGCTGAGTAGCATGGCAGGTAATAATGCAAGTATGTATACACAACCATTAGGAGATGGTATGGGGGCCATGATGAACTCGGGTTATTACCACCGATCCCGTGTTCATAAGTTACTGGGTTTCGATATTAGCGCGAAAGTAATGGGTATACAGGTAGGTGATGATGAAAAGTTTTTTAATTTTTCATTCGAGAACGCAGTCATTGAGTATGATTTAAATGATATTATCACTACCTATACGCTAGAACCTATTTCCATATCACTAGAAGATGTTTATAAGGGTTCTAACACTCGGGTTCCTACAATTTCAGGGTCAATAGATAGTATTGGCGTTATTAAAGTTAACGACGATCATTTAATCTCAGTTATAGAAAACCAACTTATAGGTCAGTTGACTGAAGAACTTGGTGCTGCAGGGGCGGCGGTGGCAGTTGGACAAATGTCAGGTGTTATTACCACTTTCGTAAATCAGCTGATTGATTTGCAGATTCCAGGATTAGGACTGTCATATATGGCTTTACCGATGCTACAAGCTTCAATTGGTTTACCTATCGGTATCGAACTAACAGTCCGTGCTCTCCCAGAGTATGATATTGAGGAGCTTGGACTGCTCAGTATGTATGGTGGGGGTGTGCGAATGAGTTTAGATCAATTTATTCCAATTCCTCTTTTTCCATTAGATATAACAGCAGGTGCTTTTTACTCACAAATGACGATTGGAGATGTGTTTGAGTCTAAAAATACGTCTGTGAGTCTTCAAGTTGGAAAATCCATTAACCTGTTAATAGTTGGTGTTGGTGTTTATGCTGATGCCGGATATGAAACAAGCAGTGTATCAATTGCATATGTACCAGATCCTAAGATGGGAATTGGGACAGATCCGATTGAGTTTGACCTAGAAACAGACCCGGGTCTGCGGTATGGACTTGGATTGCATATTAAACCAGTTCCCTTTACCCATATCAATTTACATGTGGCCCAAACGCCAAATAATTTAGTGGCAACAATGGGTTTAGCGATCTCAATTAGATAAAAAAACTTGTTCAGATTAAAGGCCATCCAGTCGGGTGGCCTTTTTTTATGTAGATATTGAATTCAGATAAGACTGGTTGAGTCGATACTATTCAGTCGGCCTGAATGACACCTCTCAAAATCGGTTTTTAACAGCGACCGCAAAAAACAATAATTAATTTAGCAAATTATTACAGAACAAGCTGATTTTTAGCAAATATCTTCCTATATTCTAGATTGAAAATGGAGGACTTATGATTGACTATGATGAACATATTGACGATGAATTAAAAAAGATGAATGAGGGGGGATCCTCAATAAAGAAACGTGCCGCTGAAGCTATCCACCTAGGTGATCCCATTACCACGATCAAGCTGAGAAAGCCAGTGACCATCGGTGGAGAAACCAGCGTTGCCACCTGTCTTGAGTTAATGAGAGAAGAGCGTATCGGTTGTTTACTCATTACGGAAGATGAAAAAGTGATCGGGATTTTTACCGAACGAGATATTATTAGACGGATTGTAGGCAAAAATCTCGACCATGATGATATTGATGTCAGTGACTATATGACCTACGATCCAGATACACTTACATCTGATTCACCCCTGGCATTTGCCCTGAACTATATGGTTCTTGGTGGTTATCGACACGTTCCAGTTGTAGATGAGAATAATGTAGCTGTAGCTTGCTTGTCGATTAAAGATGTCGTTAAACATATCGGAAACCATTACTTCAGCGAGATTGTAAATTTACCTCCCATACCCAAAAACCCGGGCTGGGCTACAGTGGATGGTGGTTGAATTATTATTCCTTCCATTAATTAACAGGAAAGTATCCGAATCTTGTGATTAATCGCCCGAATATCGGTCGTCTGCAAGCTGTCCTTTTTGATTTTGATGGCGTCGTCGTTCAAAGCGAGGATGTCTACGATCAAGCAACAGCAAAACTGGGTCAATTTTATGGCTTTGACGTCCCTGCAGAATTTTTTGATGCAAACCGGGGGGTTGATGAAATTTTATTCTACTCACGGTTTAAATCTGCCTTTAACCTGGATATTAATGATCAGGAGTTGCAGGATAACGGTCGCAGAATCCTTTGGAATGAATTTTCCAGTTCGGTTCATCACACTCCTGGATTTGAACAATTCTACAAAAAAATCCGTGGACATGTGGACCATGTTGCCCTGGTGACTGCCACACCTCGCCCCTTAGTTGAGGAAATTTTTAAGAACTCAAAAATAGCAGTAATTTTTGATCAAACCATTACAGCGAGTGATGTTTTACAAACCAAACCGGCCCCCGAACCGTATTTAAAAGCATGTGAACTATTAGCTGTCAAGCCAGGAGACACATTGGCCATTGAAGATTCACCGACAGGTCTTAAATCGGCTATAGCTGCAGGATGTCAAACCGTTGGAATCACCACAAGCTGTACCAGGAATTCTTTAAAAGAGGCGAATTTTGTTGTTGACAGCTTCGGTGAACTCGAAGAACTTTTAACCATTGTGTGAGGAATGTAAATGAGTTGGTATAAACAGTTTGATCTGGTGTGGTTTCCTGTTGTTGATTATGAACAAGCCAAGTCTTTTTATCAAGATGAATTAGAATTTGAATTGGTTTTAGAAGATCAGGATTCCAAGTGGGCTGAGTTTCAGATTAGCCCAGGCGCTAAGATGGCCATTCACGGTGTGAAAGCAACCAATGCCAATCCAATTGGTGCATTAGTACTAGATGTGGAAAACCTTGAAAAATCTGAATTATGGCTCAGAGGCAAAGGTATCAAACTTACCGACAAAGAGGAAATCCCAGGCTTAGCAAAACTGGCCTCATTCTCAGACCCTGATGGTAATGCTATCCAATTAAGCCAGTCATTGATGGAGTAACCTGCGTTTATGAGTGCTATAATTCTGGATTCCGCGATGGGAACCCGCCTTGAAGAAATGGGACATAAGCTGACAGCACCCCTGTGGTCTGCCACTGTATTACAATCAAATCCAGATGATATTACCCAAATTCATAGGGAAAATATCGAAGCTGGTGCCCAGGTTATTACGACCAATACGTTTCGAACGACCCCTTTTTCCCTACATCAAGCTGGGTTATCCGGTGTTGACGCACATACACGTGCTCGCGCTCTAACCTTGCTGGCGATTCGCCTGGCCTGGAAAACGGTTCAAGAATCAGGTAAGGATATCAAAATTGCAGCGGCAATTGCACCTCTTGCTGATTCATGGAAGCCCGAAGATTTCCCCGGGAATATTATTTCTCGCCCATGGCATGATGCCCAACTCGATAACCTTTCACATCATTCAACAGATATTTTGCTTTTGGAAACCATGAACTCTGCTAGAGAAGCTAAGGGCCTAACCGAATTAGCCCTGCGCTATGAAAAACCAGTCTGGGTTTCATTTGCACTGAATGCTGAAGGACAGATTTATAATGGTGATGATCTTATTGCCACTGCGGCTTACCTGGAAAAGAAGGGTGTCTCTGCAATTGGTGTTAATTGTTCCAGTTTTGAGGCTTCAAAAACAGCTCTGAAATCGCTTCGTGATGCTGTTTCGATTCCACTCCTGGCGAATCCTAATGTTGAATTGGGGCGTACCACGAGGAAGAAAAAGAAAAAAATATCTCCTGAGGCTTTTGTAGCATGGGCCAACATCGTTGAGGAAATGGGCGTAGAATTTATTGGCGCTTGCTGCGGTTCAGATCACACTCACATTAAGGCCCTGGCTGATCAACAAAACGCCTAACTCGTTTCATTGTTAACCCCACAGAATTTCTCCCAAAAGCTTATTCAATGGTTTGAATCCGAACGAGCTCAAATTCCCGTTCCGGGTAGGGGCGTTTCAGATCCCTATACCATTTGGATTGCTGAAGTCATGCTCCAGCAGACCCAGGTCTCAACAGTCTGGCCCTACTATAAAAGATGGTTAGAAGCCTTCCCTGATATCGGCCATTTAGCAAATGCTTCGCTTGACCAGGTTCTTAAACTTTGGGAAGGACTAGGTTACTATTCTCGGGCCCGAAACCTCCATAAGGCGGCTGGATATGTACGCGAGCATTTTGATGGCCAAATTCCCCAATCCATTAAGCAATTGATCCAAATACCAGGCATTGGTCCATATACGGCAGCGGCAATTGCCAGTTTTGCCTTTCAAGAACCAGTTCCCCTGATAGATGGTAATGTGTTAAGAGTTTTATCTCGGGTGCAGAAGCTTGGCGATGATATCACCAAAACACAGACGAAGAACAACATTATGCTTCAGTTGGAAAAGCTGATCCCAAATAAAAACCCAGGTTCATTTAATCAAGGATTGATGGATTTAGGAAGGGTGCACTGTACACCGAAAAGACCGGAGTGTGAGAAATGTCCAGTTTCTGAAGTGTGCCAGGCTTTCCAGGACAGGAGTATGGAAGCGTTTCCGGTCAAGCCGCCTAAACGAGTAACACCTCATTATGATATTGTGATTGGTATTATCAGGAAAGATGAAAGGGTCCTAATCCAAAAAAGACCTCCTAAGGGTCTGTTGGGTGGGCTCTGGGAATTTCCTGGGGGCAAGATGGAAACGGGCGAAAGCCCTGAAGCTGCCGTATTAAGGGAAATTAAGGAAGAAACAGGTTTGGGTGTGACGTTGGGTGAAGCGATTGGCACCATTCGTCATGCTTACACCCATTTTAAAATTACCTTATCTGCCTTTTTTTGTGATTGGACCGAAGGTGAAGCCAAGCTGAATGCTGCCACGGAAAATCGTTGGATTCCCATGCATGAAATTGATCAATATGCCTTTCCAAAAGCAAACCTGAAAATTTTGGAACAGTTAAAAAAATAGAAAACATCCCAGTGCGTGTTCGCGCAGATAAAAGGGGTGATTCACCTCATGCTTCCTTGACAAGGGCGGTAACTGTGTCTTGCAAATAACGCCAGAGCTAATTATTCGTTTGAAAATATTTATGAATGTCAATTCGGTTAGTGTTGAAGGCGCTTAATCCGGGATGTATATTTGCCACCAAATTCGACAAGACCACCCAGTCGAACCGTATAGCGATAGCGACATTACAAAGAATTGAAACTAACTGTTCAAGGCGACACAATTATGACAAAAATGTTTCAGACCGGACCCACTGGAAAAAGTATTAAATCAGACTGCCAGGTATTCTATACACCTGGTTCAGCACCGTTAAAAATTGAAATAGAAAGCAAAGTTCAGGTTCTTTTTTCAAAGGCTATTCGTGACTTGGCTGAGAAAACATTTAGTGAATTAAGGATTGAAACGGGCGTTGCACAAATAAAGGACTTTGGGGCTCTGCCTTTTGTGATGATGGCTCAGATTGAGACCGTCGTAAAGCGAGCTCATCCTGAAATCACTGTCCAGGCGCTGCCTGAATTTAAAGAACACTCTCAATACAAAACCGCACCTGGCCGGTTTCGTCGTAGCCGCCTCTATTTGCCTGGTAACCAACCTAAGCTTTTTTTAAATGCGGGGATTCATAAACCAGATGGTATTATCCTCGATTTAGAGGATTCTGTTCCTCCATCAGAAAAAGATTCAGCGCGTAATATGGTGAGAAACGCCCTACGAACGCTTGACTTCTTTGGTTCTGAGCGGTTGGTACGCATTAACCAGGGTGAATTGGGAATGCAGGACCTGGAAGCCATTATTCCCCAAAATGTACATGTCGTCTTGCTTCCAAAAGCTGAAACAGCTGAGCAGGTTATCGCCATGGACAACAAGGTGCAGAAAATTCTAAAACGAGAGGGTATCGATCGCCCGGTCTATTATATGCCGATCCTGGAGAGCGCTCTTGGTGTATTGAATGCACGAGAAATAGCTATGGCTAGCAAATTCAATGTCGCCCTGGCTATGGGACTTGAAGATTATACCGCAGATATTGGGACAGCAAGAACCCTGGAAGATACAGAATCATTTTTTGCTCGTTCCATGTTGGTTAATGCTGCCAGGGCTACTGGCTTGCAGCCTATTGCGACTGTTTTTAGTGATGTCGGTAATGAGCCTGCACTGCGGGCAAATGTTCGTGATGCCAAGGCCTTAGGGTTTGATGGTATGGGCTGTATTCATCCTCGCCAGATCAAACCGATCCATGAAGAGTTTGCCCCTAGTGATGCTGAAATCACCAAGGCGAAAAGAATCATATTGGCAGCTGATGATGCAGAATCTCGAGGACTTGGTGTTGTTGCCGTTGGATCAAAAATGATTGATCCCCCAGTCGTTAAGCGCGCAGAGCGCAGTATTCGAATGGCCGTAGATACAGGGATGTTATCTGAAGATTGGAAAGCAGGGGAAATACAGCAGGATTAAGAGTAGGTGAGAATCTTTTTCAAGTCGGGTCGCATCGCGATGTGACCGTATAGGGATAATCAAATTAAATAACGCAGAGAATTATCTATTTCTAGGGTTAATAAAGGGTAGAGAATGAAAAAGAAATTTGAATTTGTAAAGAATGCCGCTGGTCGATTGGTTCCCACGGAAGTCAATGGCAAAGCCCAGGTTCCCTTTCAAGGTGTGCATGGTTATAAACCAGAAGGCGTAAAAGCTGCTCCCCCCATTTCGACCTGCTCAGACTACCCCATGGACGGCAATAAGGTCGTTGGGTCTATCAAGGAGGCGCTGGAAAAGGCTGGCTTAAAAGATGGCATGACGATTTCATCTCATCATCATTTTCGAAATGGTGATATGGTCATGAATCACGTTTTTGACGCAGCTTCGGATCTAGGCACAAAGGGACTCATGTGGTTTCCAAGTGCTGCATTTCCATGTCATGAACCGATGATCAAACATTTAGATAGCGGTGTTATCCACCATATCGAAGGTTCTTTAAATGGTCCCCTGGGGAAATATGCCTCAGCAGGAAAAATGGCTGGCCTGGCTGTCCTGCGTTCCCATGGTGGACGCTGGCAGGCGATACAAGATGGAGATGTTCATATCGATATTGCCGTGATTGCGGCTCCAACAGCCGATCCACTTGGAAACGCTACTGGTGATCGTGGTCCATCTGCCTGTGGCTTGTTGGGCTTTGGTTTGGCCGATACCATGTATGCAGACAAAGTGATTGTTGTTACAGATAACCTGGTTCCCTTTCCTTGTATTCCGTGGCAGATTCAGGGTCAGAACGTGGATTATGTCGTTGTCCTGGATAAAGTTGGAGACCCTGAGAAGATTGTTTCAGGGACTACCCAATTAACCAAATCACCTGATCGCCTTTACATCGCTGAGTTAACAGCTAAATTTGTCGAAGCTGCTGGAATTATGAAAGATGGATTCAGCTTCCAGGGCGGGGCAGGTGGAACAGCCCTGGCCTTTGCTATTTATCTAAAAGAAATGATGAAGGAAGCCGGCGTTAAGGCACGGTTTGTACGTGGAGGATCCACTAAATACCTGGTTGAAATGCTGGAAGAGGGTCTCACGGATTATATCCTGGATGGTCAGACATTTGACCTGGAAGGCGTTCGTTCCATGCGTGAAAATGAAGGTCATGTGAATACCTCTCCGTTTACCAGCTATAATTGGCACGGAAAAGGTAATTTTGCCTCGATGGTAGATGTGGTTGTACTAGGCGCTACAGAGGTTGATGTGAATTTTAATGCGAATGTGGTGACCCATTCCGATGGACAGATGTTGCATGGAATTGGTGGGTGGCAAAACTGCCTATTCAGCAAATGTACCATATTGCCGATTCCGGCCTTTCGAGATCGTATTCCTGTTATTGTAGATGAAGTAACCACCATTGTCGGCCCTGGAGAATTGATAGATGTTATTGTTACTGAACGGGGCATTGCCATAAATCCGCTGAGGAAAGACCTCATTGAAGCGACCAAAGATAGTGGCTTACCAATCCGTACAATTGAGGCGTTAAAAGCCGAGGTGGATGACATGATCGGCGGGGTGCCTCAAAAACCAAAACTCACTGAAGAGCCAATTGGTGTGGTTAAGTGGGTTGACGGAACTGTGATTGATACGATCTTTAAAATAGAAAAATGAAAAGAGTAGAATCACTTGCTTAGGACTGGTCACCTCCCCGATTCATTGAATCGACCCTCCTCAAAGAGGGGGCTTTCCGTTAAAAAAGTAACGTCACTATATTATTATAAATTGAATTGGAGCAAAAAGTGCAAAATAAAGTACTCGCCATCTGGCCTGAGATTAACTGGATCAAGGATGATGAATTAAGAAAAAAGACCCTGGATGCATGGGTATGGGCCATTGAAAATAGCGTGCTTAGTCCAGAGGATCTTGAAGTAATTCCCTTTTCTTTGTTGATTAAAGATGTGAATGTTTCCTTCATGAATCACAAAAGAACCTGTGTTCAACTCGCTGTGGATATTGCTAAGCGGATGCAGGAAAACTTCGGTGACACGATGACCATCGATATGGATATTCTAATCTCGGGTGCCATTCTTATTGATATTGGTAAGTTGCTGGAGTATGAAATGAATGATGGCAAGCTGGGAACCAGCTCCATGGGTAAAATCGTGCGTCATCCCTTTAGCGGCTCATCTATCGCTTTCCAGTTTGGCCTACCAGCTGAAGTACAGCATATTATTGGTACCCACTCTAAAGAAGGTGATTTGGGTTATCGAACAACAGAGTCAATTATTGTTCATCATGCTGATTTTGTTTCATTCGAACCGTTCAAGGCCTAAAAAGCATCTAACTGCAAATTGTACGAATTTAGCGAATGCCTTGAAATAGAAATTTGTGAAATTAGCGTTATTCGTGGTTAAAAAAATTCAACTATAGAAAGGACAATACGTATGTTTCGTATAATAATAATGGTACTTCTGGGAGCAAATTTGCTCTTTGGTCAAATTCAGTTGACTCAGCCATCTGTAGCTGCCATCGATGACCCCATGGCTGTTAGATATAATCCTGCTGGCTTGGCGTTTAATGAGCATGTCGAAACCATGATGTTTGGATATTTTGATGGGAATGCTTTCACTAAAGATTTTGCCTACTATAGTCAGAATAACACTTCTGGATTTGGGTATCAGTGGGATGTTATTTCTGCCCGCAATATTTGGAGTTTTAGTCAAGGAATAAAAATTAGCGAGTCCCATGCTGTGGGCTTTAGCTATTCATTTGATAATTCTCTCTGGAAAGAAGGACGTTATGATGTGGCTTGGATGCATCGTCCATTACCCATGTTGGCTGTGGGGGCAAGTATCCAGAATGCCTGGTCTGGGAATGATGAGTTCCTCAGGTTCAATAGTGGGCTAGCCTTCCAGAACCGCACAGGCAGTTGGGGTGCTGGTATTGAGCTGGGTGTTATCCAGGATGATTCCGGTGCAGAAGTAGACTATCTAACCAGTCAGGCGGTAAGTTTTTTCGTCGAGCCCGTGAAAGGTTTACGGCTCAATGCCTTTGCTGATTTAGATAACACCAGTAGTTTTGGAATATCGCTGAGTGTCCTTATGCCTACTTTTGGGATTGAGAGTCATGGTGTTTCAGACAACATGAATGCTCAAACAGTTGGAATCAGAACAACAGTCAATCCTTATCGTTCCATATTCGACAAAAAACCGGTTAAGAAGGAATATCAGAATTTCATTCGGATGAAATTGTCGGGTCTCCTCATAGAAGAACCTGAAATTAAAAAACCAAAAATTCCCTTCAAGATTGACCTGAAAATCCCCTTCCTTGGACAACCCGTTGTTTATGGTCGGCAGCTTAAAAAATTCATAGATGAAATGCAGGAGTATACGGATAACCCTGATATTCATGGGATGATCATTGACCTGGGTAATTTTCGTGGTGGTTTTAGCAAGATAGCCGAGGCGCGCACGGCCTTGCAGAAATTTCATGATGCCGGAAAGCAGATCATAGTATATAGTAAATTTGGACTGACGAATTCAACGACTTATCTGCTATCGATGGCAGATGAAATCTATACTCATGATATGGCTGGTGTTGATCTTCGAGGTTTGGCCATGGAAGTTACTTTTTATCGTGGTTTATTGGATACCCTGTCAATCGTTCCAGAAGTATGGCGGGTGAGTCCTTATAAAACCGCTGCTGATCCGTATTTACAGGACAGTATGTCTGATGCGATGCGTTCAAATTATACCCAAATGCTGGAAAGTATTTATGAGCAATTCATTGGTGGAATCGCCCAAGGAAAGGGTTGGGATTCTGATAAAACCCGCGAAATCGTAAATAGTGGTCCCTATCTGCTCACATCAGAAGCCATAGAGGTCGGTCTGCTAACGGGAACCATGTACCCTGATGAGTTTGATGCCTATGTTGATGAGCTCAATGAGGGTAAGATAAATATTATTAAACCGGCCAAAAAGAAAGATGTCAAGGACTACCAGTATGCCTGGCGGAATGACAAAGTTGAAAACAAAATTGCAGTAATCTATGCTGTGGGCAATATCGTTAGTGGTAAAAGCAAACCGGGACCATCTGGCTCAAAAAACATGGGTGATGAAACCATCGCCAAGGCTATCAAAGAAGCACGTGAAGACAAAAGCATTAAGGCTATCGTACTCCGAATTGATAGTGGTGGCGGTTCAGCTTTAGCTTCAGATATCATGTGGCGTGAAGTATTACAAACAACTGAAACAGATTCAGCGAATATTAAACCCTTTATCGCATCAATGTCAGATGTGGCTGCTTCTGGTGGATACTATATCGCTTGTCAGGCAGACAGTATTATTGCTTATCCATCAACAATTACCGGTTCCATCGGGGTGATTGGAATGCGTTTAAACCTATCTCAGCTGCAAGAGCGTTTTGGGATTAATACGGAAACTCTGAAGATGGGTGACCATGCGGACTTTGCTACATCGAGTCGCTTATCCACCAGTACTGAGGATGAAATGATCCTGGCCTCCATCGATGATGTATATATCAAATTCAAGGAGCGGGTCCTTAAGGGGCGTGATGCATTGGATGATATAGAGTATCTGGATAGTTTGGCTCTGGGGCGTATCTGGTCAGGTGAGGATGCGAAAGGATATGGTCTGATCGATGAGGTCGGTGGCTATTATGATGCCATTGAACTGGCAAAACAGGCCGCAGGAATCACGGGTGACGTGGAGATCGTTGAGTTACCCAATTACAAGAGAAAAACCGATTTTAAAAAGTTGTTGGGTGGCGATACAAGTATTGATCTTGTTTCATTACAGGTGCTTGAGTCCATAAAGGTGATGGATATTATTCCCATTATTGAGGGCGGTGAGATTCAGATGATCATGCCTGTGAAAATCGACATCAAATAAGAGTCATCGAAACCGCTGATTACGCTAATTTCACGAATGGCTAAAAAGCAAAATGATTTATCGACCCAGAATTGAAAACTAGAGTTAGTGTAATTCGCGAAATTCGCGGTTGTTTTAAAAAGGAATTGAAATGTCACAAAATTTGATTGAAAAGATCGCCCAAAAGTATGCGGTGGATTTGGATAAAAACCATGTCGTGAGGAGTGGTGATTTCCTGTCCATATCGCCTGAACACATTATGACCCATGACAATACAGGTGCTGTCATGAACAAATTTAAGGCAATCGGCGCAACTAAGATTTCTAATCCTCGACAGCCAGTCTATGCTCTGGATCATAATGTTCAGGATAAGAGTGAGGCTAATCTAAAAAAGTATGCTGGTATCGAAGCCTTTGCCAAAGAAATGGGTGTAGATTTTTATCCAGCTGGTCGTGGTATTGGACATCAGATAATGTGCGAAGAGGGCTATGCCTGGCCTGGGTGCATGATGGTCGCTTCTGACAGTCATTCCAACATGTATGGTGGCCTGGGTGTTTTGGGAACTCCCATTGTACGTACTGATGCCGCAGCTATTTGGGCTACTGGAAGAACCTGGTGGCAGATCCCACCTGTAGCTAAGGTTGAGCTTAAAGGTGAGCTCAAACCTGGTGTCACAGGAAAAGATGTAATCATTACGCTCGCTGGTCTTTTTAACAATGATGAAGTCTTAAATCATGCACTGGAATTTGTGGGTGATGGCCTGGCTTCCCTGTCCATCGACCAGAGGTTGACCATTGCCAACATGACCACTGAATGGGGTGCCTTAGCAGGTGTATTCCCCATTGATGAAGTGACTTATGAGTGGCTTGAAGCTCGTATTCTTTTTGTGGAAAAGCGGGGTCTCTCAGGTGTGCCATCTGATGAAGATGCGAAGGATGGTTTTTCTCCCCGGATGAACTTCGGACGTATTTCCGATCTGAAACAGAAAGCCCCTTACGCTGATCCAGATGCTTTTTATGCCAAAGAGTTAACTTTGGATTTAACCACGGTTGAACCCTATATCTCTGGACCGGATAACGTCAAAACCATGACCGCAGCCAAAACCATGGAGCAGACAGAATTAAAAATCCAGAAAGCATATCTCGTATCCTGTGTGAACAGCCGGGTCGAAGATTTGGCAGAAGCAGCTAAGACGATCAAGGGCCAAAAAATTGCCGATTCGGTTGAATTCTATGTGGCTGCCGCTTCAAGTGAAGTACAGGCTGAAAGTGAAGCCCGTGGAGACTGGCAGACCTTAGTTGCTGCTGGAGCCATTACGATTCCACCTGGCTGTGGCCCTTGTATTGGTCTTGGTGTTGGTCTTTTGGAGGAAAATGAGGTGGGGATTTCTGCCACAAATCGAAATTTTAAAGGTCGCATGGGTGCCAAAAGTGCCAAGGCATATTTAGCCTCTCCAGCTGTTGTGGCCGCTTCAGCAGTAGCAGGACATATTGTATCTCCTTATGACTACAACAAAGCCAACCCGCAGGGCGAGATCACGACAACTGAGAAACCTGTCAGTGAACCTAAAGCTGTCTCTATCCTGGAGGGCTTTCCAACGGAGCTGACCGGAAATATCCTTTTCTGTCACCAGGACAACTTGAATACAGATGGTATTTATCCAGGAAAATATACTTATATCGATGATTTTACCCCAGAGCAACAGGCTGGAGTTGTCATGGAAAATTACGACGCTGATTTTGAAAAGATGGTAGAAAAGGGTGATTTCCTGGTGGGTGGTTTCAACTTTGGTACAGGGAGTTCACGTGAACAAGCAGCAACCGCTTTGAAGTATCGCGGGATATCACTGGTGATGGCTGGTTCATTCAGTGAAACCTATAAACGGAATGCCATTAATAATGGATTCATGGTGCTGGAGGCTCCCGAGTTGGTAAAGGATCTTCTGGAAGCTCATGGGCGAGATAAACTGACCGTTGCTACTGGAATAAAAGCTACCATGGATTTTGGAAAAGCCACATTGACCTATAATGGCAAGACGTATGCACTAAGTGCTGTAGGTGCTGCTGCTCAAGAGTTAGTGCTCACAGATGGCTTGGAGAACTGGGTAAAAGCAAGGTTATAAACGAAAAACTGAAACTTCAAACGCAAATAGTAGTGATATATTGCGATTGCAAACGCAAATAGTGGTGATATATTGCGATTGGTGTAGATCTGGTTATGATTAGAAGATACCTACAAGAGAAAATATTAGCTTCTTTTTCCCGAGGCAAAGCCATTGTTTTAATGGGGGCTAGACAAGTAGGTAAAACCACCTTGGTAAAAATGATTTCGACCCAGGTTAGTCTCAAAACTCTATGGTTAAATGGTGATGAACCTGATGTACGAAAGTTGCTTACGAATACAACTTCAACTCAATTAAAAAATGTGATTGGCTCACACAAATTTCTGGTTATAGATGAAGCACAAAGAATCACAAATATTGGTCTTACCTTAAAGTTGATTGTAGATGAAATCCCTTCAGTGCAGGTTGTCGCGACGGGTTCGTCGTCTTTTGAACTTGCAGATAGAATTAGTGAACCGCTTACGGGTAGGAAAGATGTGTTTTATCTTTTTCCACTCTCGTATCAAGAGTTGTGTGACCAGACCAACATATTGGATGAATCAAGAAACCTTGAGCATCGGATGATCTTTGGCTCATATCCAGATGTTATCAATAATCCCGGGGAAGAGATCAATATTCTTAGCCAATTGTCAGACAGCTATCTGTATAAAGATTTGTTTGCCTATGATAAGTTGAAAAAACCAGAAATTTTGGAAAAGCTGCTACAGGCTCTGGCATTGCAGCTAGGTCAACAGGTTAGCTACAATGAACTAGGACAGCTTATTGGTGCAGATAATCAGACGGTTGAACGCTATATCTATCTATTGGAAAAATCATATGTCATTTTTCGACTCGGGACTTTTAGTCGAAATCTAAGAAATGAGCTTAAGCGATCGCGGAAGATCTATTTTGTGGATAATGGAATTCGCAATGCGGTAATAAAAAATTATGCGCCCCTGGCATTAAGATCTGATACAGGAGCTTTGTGGGAAAATTACCTTTTAAGCGAGCGTTTAAAAGCTAACCAATATTCAAGACGTCGGGTAAATTCATATTTTTGGCGTACTCGATCACAACAAGAGATTGATTATCTTGAGGAAAGAGATGGTCAACTTGCAGCTTATGAGTTCAAGTGGAACCCGAAAAAAAAAGCACAAATCCCGTCAATATTTTCAAAAGCATATCCCCAAGCTACGTTCCAGATTATTACCCCAGATAACTATAGGGAGTTTATTCAGACATGAATTTAGAGCGAGACATTCAACCTGAGAAAGTTAAAGTAAGGTTATAAATATGGGATTCACCAAATATTTAGTAAAGAAAACCACTCCCCGGGGAGTCGAACCAGGTACCGCTGCTTATCGAGGACATGTGGGTATGCTGGAGGGCTGGGTGTCCATTTTGGGCAATTTCATCCTGTTTGTCATTAAGATTATTTTTGGCTGGATGGTTAACAGTATTGCTCTCATTGCTGATGCTTTTCATACACTGTCAGATGTGGGGACATCAATTGTCGTCATCTTTGGGTTTAAAGTGGCGCAGAAGCCAGCGGACAAGGAACATCCCTTTGGTCATGGCAGGGCAGAGACCATTGCAACACTGACCATTGCAATCCTTATGGCAGTGGTCGCCTTTGAGTTCTTAAAGGGTGCCGTAGATCGTTTGTTTTTCTCAGAAGCTGAAATCGATACCTCAAAATTAGACTGGCTCTTTATTGGTGTAATTACCCTGACAGCTGTAGGCAAGGCCTGGATGGCCAGTTTTGCCTACCAATTAGGCGATTTGATTGACTCAGATGCTTTGCGTGGGGATGCGGTTCATCACAAGAGCGATGTTTATACGACACTTCTCGTAATTGTAGCCCTTATTGGTGCTTATTATGGTGTTCCCTATGTGGATGGCATTATGGGAGTGGGTGTTGCCATCATGATTCTTCATGCTGCCTATGATATTGCCAAAGAGGCAATTGATGATCTTCTCGGAAAGCCTGCCACGGCAGAATTTATCCGAGAGATTAGCGACATGGCGACTTCTGTACCGGGAGCTAGACAGGTCCATGATGTCGTCGTCCATAATTATGGAGATCAGAGCTTCATTTCCCTGCATATTGAGATTGATGAATCGACCTCACCTTCTGTGGCACATCATATTGCCGATAATGTGGAACACAAACTGGCTCATGAATTGAATGCCCAGGTTGTCACTCATACTGATCCAGTTGCGGTGTCAGGGGAGTGTGTTCAAAAGGTTCGAGAAATTATTGAGACCAGCCTGGCAACGTTTGGACCTGAATTCATGGTTCAGGATTTGAGGACAGTTGGCGAAAAGCCAGTGGAGGCCATACTTTTTGAGCTGCCTGTTCGAGCAGATTGTAAGAAAAAAAACGAGATTGAAGAAGCCCTCCGAGAAGCATTATCAGATGTTTATCCCAGAGCTGGAGTTATTCTTGAGTTCAAATCAAAGATGACAGAATAGAAGTAATAATTAATAAGGAAAAAGTAATAAGTATTGCAGAGAAGAGAAAATTTTGAGAGTTATCATGTCAAATGTGATTTCTCTGAATGATATCAGACTTTCTTCAATTACTCAACAAATAATGATATGACAAAATTTCCATACAAACACATCATCTGGGACTGGAACGGAACACTTTTGGATGATTCTTGGCTCAGTGTTTCTGTCATTAACGAGGTTTTGTCCAAGCGGGAAATGCCGACCATCAGTCATGAGCATTACACGAGCATATTTGGCTTTCCGGTGATCGATTATTACAAAAGGTTGGGTTTTGACTTTATCGATGAATCCTTTGAAATTATTGGTACAGAATTTATTGATGGATATGAGGCTAAGAAGTTTGAGCTAGCATTGCACAAAGATACAAAGCGTGTACTGAATGAACTCAAAAATCGTGGTGTCAGTCATTCCATACTCTCAGCTTATAAACAATCATTTTTTGAAGAGTTGATCGATCACTTTGATTTGGGTGAGATGTTTATAAAAGTTATTGGCCTGGATAATCACTATGCCCACAGTAAAGTAGAAAATGGGGTTCAGTGGATGAAAGAATTGCCATTTGAGAGATCAGAAGTGCTCTTTGTTGGGGACACTTCTCATGATTTTGAAGTAGCCGATGCAATTGGTGTGGATTGTGTCCTCATCCCTGGTGGCCATCAAACACGTGAAGTGCTGGCAAAGACTGGTGCAATCATTTTTGATGATATAAGAAAGATAATGTTGTTACCACAAAGTCTCAAAGGCACGAAGCAATACCAAGAATATTCCAGTGATTCTTCGTGATTTCGTGTCTTAGTAGCCAGATTTAGTGATACTCAATAAAGAGAAAACATTCAATTTAAAAGCTTAATTATTAAATACGACTAAGGAGAGTGAGATGTCAAAAAGAACAATCGTAAGTATGCCCGGTGACGGAATTGGTAAACCTGTATTAGATGAAACAATCCGCGTGCTGGATGCTGCTGGATTTGAAGCAAATTATGTTGAAGGTGATATTGGTTGGGAATTCTGGCGCTCTGAAGGAAATCCTCTACCACAGCGTACTCTGGATCTACTGGCTGAACATAAAGTCGGTCTCTTTGGAGCGATTACTTCCAAGCCTAAAGATGAAGCATTTGAAGAACTATCACCAGAGTTGAAAGAAAAGGGTCTGATTTATTCAAGTCCCATCGTTGGTTTAAGACAACATTTTGGTCTGGATATCTGTTTGCGCCCCTGTCGTACTTATAAGGGAAATCCCCTCAATTTTATTCGTAGAGCCGCCGATGGTGGCGTAGATGAACCTGAAGTTGATGTGGCTATTTTTCGTCAGAATACTGAAGGTCTTTATGGTGGTGTCGAATGGAGCAATCCACCACCCCAAGTACATGATGCCTTGATGACCCATCCCAAATTTGTATCTAATTTTGGCGATACTCCTGTTGAAGAAGTATCGGTTTCAACCAGAATCTTTACCAAGAAAGCAACCGAGAGAATTCTACGGGCTGCATTTGAACACGCTAAGAAATATGATTATAAGTCGGTTACTGTGTGTGAAAAACCAAATGTAATTCGCGAAACTTCAGGCATGATGTATAAAATGGCCCAACAGATCCAAAAAGAAGATTTTCCTGGTATTGAATTATGGAACACCAATATCGATGCTCAGATGATGTGGCTGACTAAGAATCCTGAAAATTATGGTGTGATTGTCGCTGGAAATATGTTCGGTGATATCGTTTCTGATGGGTTTGCTGGTTTGATCGGTGGTTTAGGCTTTGCCTGTAGCGCGCAATATAATCCTGAAAGTGGTATTGGTGTGTTTGAACCGACTCATGGCAGTGCTCCAAAATATGCTGATTACCCCACATCAATTGTGAATCCAATAGCTATGGTTGAATCAGCCTGTATGATGTTGGATTTTATAGATGAGCAGGCCATTGCCACCAAGATTCGTAAAGCAGTGGCTGAAGTTGTGGCTGAAGGAAAAGTTCAGACCTACGATATGGCTAAGATGATCGGAAAAGCAGATGTGGTTGAAAAAGGCGCTGCATCAACAATAGAAATGGCTGATGCCATCATCGCCAAGCTTTAAAACAAACTACGAATTACGCTTATTTCACGAATTTTAGAATTATTAGTGAGTGGTTATTCAGAGTCTGGAGCCTGAGGATAGGGATTTATGGTTGAGCTGATTTATAAAGAGCTGTCGTACAATATCATTGGTTGTGCTATGGAAGTTCACAAAACTTTGGGTCCAGGTTTTCTTGAATCTGTTTATGAGGAAGCTTTAAAACTTGAACTCGGTATCAAGGGAATATCATTTGAATCTCAGAAAGAATACCCAGTCAAGTATAGAGGCCAGGAAATCAAGAAATTCTATTGCGACATAGTTGTTGAGGACAAGATTATTCTTGAATTAAAAGCAGTTAGGCAACTTGATAATATTGATCGAGTTCAAATTATCAATTACCTGAAGGTCACAGAGTTACAACTTGGTCTTTTGATAAATTTTGGTGAGAAATCCTTAGTATCAGAGCGCTTGGTTAGCACTCAGCTAAAACAATAATTAGTGAAATTCGCGTAATTCGCGGTTTAAAAAGGAATTAAAAATAAATCCGTGCAATCAGTGTAATCCGTGGTTGCATTAAGTTTTTAAAAGGGAGTATAGATTGGAAAAATCAATTGCACGACAAATGGCTGAGTTTGCTGTCGGGTTAAAATATGAAGATCTTCCAGAAGATGTCATCTATGAGGTAAAACGATATCTCTATGACTCGATCGGATGTGCTTATGGGAGTATGGGTACCTCTGATGTAAAATCCATGCTTGAGATTTATCAGGAAATGGGCGGAACGGGAGAATCTACTATCATTGGCTTTGGTGATAAGTTGCCAGCCGTGAGTACGTCATTGGTCAATTCATTGATGATCAGAGCATTAGACTTTAATGACATCTACTGGAAAGATGACCCGAGTCACCCCAGTGATATCATGCCGGCCGCATTTTCTGCAGCAGAAAAAGTTGATGCCTCAATGAAAGATGTCATTGTTGCCATCGTTCTGGCCTATGAGTTTGAAATGCGCATGTGTCTGTTTGCCAAACCGGGTGTGCGGGAGCGGAAGTGGCACCATGCTACCTTGACGCAATTTGTATCACCAATTGTCGCGGGAAAAATTATAGGACTGACTGTTGATCAGATGGTGAACGCCATCGGTATCAATGGCTCTCATAACCACACGATTGGTTGTCCTACAGCCGGTAAACTTACCATGATGAAAAATACAGTGGATCCGATGGCCGTGCAAGCGGGTGTATTCGCAGCCTTACTGGCCCAAAAGGGTTATTCTGGTACAGAGAAGGTTTTTGAAGGTAAAGAGGGATTCATGGATGCATTTGTAGGGTGGGATCCTAAAAATGAAACAGCGAAACCGACAGATATGGAAGGTCGTGACGGAGTTTCATCCTGGTCTTGGGATGTGGATGCATTGGTGGGTAAGCTGGGCGAGAGTTATAAAATTCTGGAGTGTGGAATGAAGGCTTTTCCAACAGAAGCATTGACTCATACGCATATTTCTTGTGCACTTAATGCCATGATCAACAATGATTTGAATTATACAGATGTTAAAGAAGTCAAGGTTACTGCATTTGCTCAGGCTTATGATATTCTTTTTGATCCTACTAAGTATCGGCCAGAATCTCGGGAAACTGCCGATCATTCATTGCCATATTGTATGGCTGCAGCGATTGTGGACAAGAAAATCACCACAGGCTCGTTTTCAGATGAGAAGTTGAATGATCCAGCCATCTTTGAAGTGATCGATAAGATCAAGGGTGAACCCTCACTGGAATTTGAAGCTATGTTCCCAGCCAAACAGCCCTCCAGGGTTGTGATAACCACAAACGATGGTCGTTCATTTGAGGAGTATCTAGAATATCCAAAGGGTGATCCACGTGAACCGATGACATTAAATGATCTGGAGAATAAGTTCAATAGTCTCGCCAAGGGTGTCTTGAGTGAAGCTCGCTTAGCAGAGGTTAAGGATTTGATCTTTGATTGTGACAAGGTCTCTGCCAGGGAGTTTATGACAAAGCTGGTGGTTTAGTTTTTTTACAACGAAAGCAACGAGAAACCACGAAATCATTTTAGCGTCATTGCGCGCTCATCCCTACAAACATGTAGAGATGAGCGCGGCAATCTCATTTTGCAGAGCAATAATCCACATTCTATTACAGGGACGTATCGCAATACGTCCGTACCATGTTTATCCGGGATTGTTGATTGGGGGTCGTTCCCTACATTGACAAGCCTTGGTCCGCCGATTATATTCACGCCGCTTATGCGTCATTAAGAGGTCTTTCTCCTAGCCCACGCAACGCCTGCTCGTCACACTGAGCGGAGTCGAAGTGTAAGGGAGAAGGTCGACGCAAAAGAGAGTAAAACCAGATTAAATGCACCGCTGGCTCAATTGGTAGAGCAGTTGACTCTTAATAAATTGCCCTCCGTTGTTTATATTAAACTTACAGACACAACATACCGGTAACATACCGTTTGGCTCTTAAGCTGGGTGTTTTGC